>OFFZ01000057.1_pt1 | contig 86216 bp, 83 predicted proteins | sample 1521631 | NCBI WGS metagenome assembly OFFZ01 (sample SAMEA3504102, study PRJEB24116) | mouse gut metagenome | biome: mouse gut; feature: mouse-associated habitat; material: faeces | place: Denmark | collected 2011 | reverse complement strand
TTGTATAAGACTGGTTAAGTAGGAAAAGAGACGCCCGTAAGGGTAGAAGCCTACGACTTCAGTCGTGGGTAGTTCACAAGCAAGACGTCTAACTTCTACATAATTTTGATGTTCCTCATAGGGTACGTTCGGAAAGTCGCCATCCTGGATGCGTCTCAGTCGGGTGACATCGGAACCAGAATTCTGGGCCTTTTGGTGGGTGGAGCTGTGTGCTTTGTCGTGAGTTTTATATATAACAAATGCCCTCTTTTTATTTTTCTGCGTTTTTGCATATCATCTGACAAACCACAAAATGGGTAAAAATAAAAAGGGGATTACACATATGAGAACAAAATCTGGAAAGTACACAAAAAAAATCGATCAACTCAGTTACTCACTTACGAATTATCTTGCAAAAGCAGCCACTGCCTATGCGTTCCGGAACGGGCCAGTGGAGGACATTCACGCTGATGGACGGATTTCACAGGAGGAAATGAAGCAGCTCAACCAGTTCATGGTACAGCGTCTTGGCGAAGTATTCTACTTGTTGTTACAAAAGAATTCAGATGACCTAACGAATCTCCTCGCCTTCTCCAGCGAAACAACTCATGGCTGGGACAATCTCGATCTTTCCGAGCTTGACGAGCGAATCCAATTGGGAGAGAGGTTTGTCAAACGACTCCTTTCGAATTAACAAATCTCCCTCTCTCCTCCCCACAAAATGGGGAAAGAGAGGGAAGTCGTCAACGGGGAATAAAACAAGATGCCACAAAAAAAAACGCACGCATGCGAATTACGAACGCATGCGTGCGTTTTTACAAAATATTACTAAATTTGATAAATTTAATGAGAATCATAATCCAGAAATTCCTGGATATTATACCAGATTTTGAGGTTAAGCGCAAGACCGGCAGGGTTCGAAAAAAGCCCTATACATCTATTTACACGTTCCCACTACCTCAACCTATCCCTTGCCAAAGCGAGGGCAAAAATGTATCGCTCCAAATCTTTTATATTTTTCTCAATCTCTGCATATCATTCTCCAACCTTTTCATAAGGATTAACAAAAAAGGAGATTTTACAATGAAAGAAATTGGCTGCATTTTTACGATGAACGGGACCTACCATCTGAACGAGAAGAGTGTCTACGCCGCCCGACTCAAGGCGATGGAGAATCTTCCCTTGCCCGAAAACCGGGATTATGTTCCCGACAGCCTGATTGTTGATGATATCACCGAGTGCATGGTCGCAAATGGATGGGACGAAGATGAGGTGGACGCCTTGTCGAGGTTCACTACGGAAACCCTGACCGCTGAAATCGACCGCCGGTGCAAGTTAGGGATCGAGGAGGATGACGAAGGCGAGTTCACAACTACCCGGCTCAAGGAGTTCTTATTGGACTTCTACGGCGTTGAATATGGGGCTTCCGTGGAAAACGGGCCGCAGTCAAACAACCAGTCTCTTTCTAAATGCTTCATTGTCATCTGCTCCAACTCTGTGGATGAAGGGGGCGCTTGTGCATTTGACTCTCTGACGGGGGCATGGAAAGACGTTAAAGATGATGTCAAAAACGCAGAAAAGGACTTGGTTTCTCAAGGCCACCACCCAACAACAATCTTCAAGAGTGAAGGTGCCACTGTCTATGTCCCCGACAGCGACATCTACTATGAATGGACTATCATCCAGTCTACCTTCTCCAAATCACAGAAAAAATCCCCCGACGCCCCCTCCCCCGCTCCCCATCATCCCGCTGAGGAAAAGGTCGTCACGGAAATGTGTCCGCACTGCATGAGAGAGGTGACCATTCACTGGGATACCGCCACCATGGGCTTCAAAGCATTCTGCCCGGTATGTGGGAACTCCCTGATGCTCTGCGATGAGTGCCGCCGGTCAGGCGCGCCCTGTGACTATAACGGCGAGAAGAACTGCTGCAGGCTGAACCCGTCGAAGCCCGCCAGCACGGAGGTTCCTTCCGCCCTGCGAGTTGAGACTCCCTTGGGAGCCATCATTGTCCGCGCGGACATGGATGAGGATGGCGTTTGGGTCGACCTCCGACGCCCCGATGCTGACCAGGATATGTCCTTGGTGTATGTCTCCTGCTCTCCCATGACCGAAACCACTGAACCCCGCATCTCCGTTAGAGTCGATGGTGAAGGACGGAGGAATCACACAGATAAGGAAATCATCATGGACGGAATCGAGGAATATTTCCGGACGGAGGACTCTTCCATAATGAAGTTCAGATTCACCAGTAAACACAGACACCTTCTCTCTCTTCGCAGCCGGTCAGGACAGGATTGTGAGGTTCTTTACCAGGTATCTGGCTCCATATTCCGAGTCCAGTTTGAAGATGGCTTCAAAGCAGATGTTTTCACAAATGAACTCACTCTTGAGCAGCTTGGCGTAGGCTCCCCTGCGGCAACATTCATCTTTGACAGCCACGGTTGGGATAGTACCCTCAACTCAAGAACCGGAGAATCCGTCGAAATCCTTCTTCAGAGGACCAAGAGGGAGATAGACGAGGAGGCGGCTAGCCCTATGTTCCACGTTCGGTTTGGGGATGGATTTGCGTCCGATGTCCTCGCAGACGAGCTGATTCTGACTGCATGGAGGACCAAGTTGGTATGAAACTTTCCAACCATGACAAGCTGACCGCATCCATTGCGATGCTGCACGGCGACCAATTTACAAGGGGTAACGTTCTGATGTTTCCCCTACTCCCTGGCGAGTACTGCATCCAGAAAACGAGTGGGCCGGTGTCTGAGGAGAACCGAGTGATCACCACTTCCTGGGCCGAGGCGATTTCCGCCTTCGAGCGATTCTGGACGGAATAATCAGAAGAAGAAAATAAAAACCGTCTTCAGACAAAGGAGACGCAGTTCATCAGGGGCAGAGATTTGGTACACCCAGATCTCTGCCCTCTTTTTACTCTCCGTTACATCCCGAAATTTTATAATTTCAGAGTCATTTGCATACCATCGACCAACCCAAGGCGAAGTTTTGGACAAGAAAAGGAGATTATAAACATGGAAAAGGAAATTATCAACAGAACTCTTGAACTCACTATCCGCCTCAATGAGGACACCTTCGAGGTCGATGTATATGAGCCGGAGAGTCGAGAAGTCGCTCAGTTCCAGCATCCATACAGCCCTGATGAACACCCGGAGTTCGATAAGGACATTGGGGATAAGATCTATTCGTGGATCAGTCTGTGGGCCGAGGAAAGAGAGGAGAATAGCTGAAAATGGAAAAGAACACAATCACAAGTCAAGGACATACCTTTGATCTGGTGGATGAGATCCCACTCGGCTATATAATCTGGAACATCGGCAAGAACATGGTAGACGGGTACCTCCCCTTATGCCGGCTGCGTATGCGCCAGCCGTTCCCTGGAGGAAGATGCATCGAGCCAGACACTTTAAAGGCCATCAAGTGCGAGGGTGCGCAGATCATCCTTGCGGCAATCGGATATGGCCCGGATACTCCAGAGGAGATGGAAGAATATATTGCCGAGCATTCCGATGACCCTGTTTATGCCCGAAACATCCTGCGGATGAAAGATGCTCTGCCGCATATGCGGAAAATTAAAGGTTTTAAAAAATAATGGAGATGCAAGCACATGCATGACAACTTTAGCAAGGATACTCAACAAAGATTAAAAGGAGATTTATCATGAAGAAGTACAACATGACCCTGCATTTTCCCGATTTCAACAACACTCTCTCCGTTTCTATTCCCGCCGCCTCTACCGAAGAAGCCCTGGCGCAGATTTACACAGGAAATGGCACGACGCTGGAGACTATGGAAAAATGCCTACCCGATGGCTGTTATGATGTTTCCAGGGTCTACGTTGAGAGCATCCATGTCCCTGCAGAAAAACTGGGTAAAATTTACGCCTGTATCTTCGGCAAGAGCGACCGTGATGAGGTCATCTCTGAAACCGTTGTATTCCCTGATGGAATAGAGATGGATGTCAAATGCTGCGGTAAAGAGGACGGCCCTGGCTGGACCGAAGCGGTTCTGTTTCGTCATGGCTGCGAGTGCGGATGCACAGACTGCGGGGAGAAGTTTGAGGGCGTATGGAAAATCAGGGACGACGACGTCATGTACGTCACAGTTGTTATTCCGGAAGCCAGTCCCTGGCTCTCCCCTAATGTTGTTACCATCCCTGGCTCCTGCCTGGACAGCAATGCACGGGTAATTGCTCATCAGACGAACTGCCAGGGCGTGATGGGGGCTGGTGTTGCGCTGGCAATCCGGGAACGCTACCCGGAGATTATGCCTACATACCAGGAAGCATGCTCCGCAAAGAACATGCTGGGTAAATGCCAGTTCATCAGGACGAATGACGGGCATTTTATCGCCAATCTGTTCGGACAGGATGGAATTGGATGTGGAAGACAAACAGACTACAAGTGCCTACGTTCTGCCCTCTCCCTTCTTGTAGAAAAGATGAAAACACAGGGACTCACCTCTGTCTCCATGCCTTACAACCTCGGATGCGGCCTGGCGGGCGGCGACTGGGAAGTGGTAAGAGAGATGCTGAGGGAGGTATTCGAGGACACGAACATCCGGCTGGAGCTGTGGAAGCTGTAGACCTTACCTACTTCTCTGGCAAGGGCGTATCCTCGCCGTGATCTGATGAACAAAAAAGGGGGTTATTACAAATGCTTTCTAAACGCAGCCGGGTAAAGGCGTTTCTCTCTGTGCATCAGTATGGATTTTTTCGCCAAAAAAGAGTCTGTATGCGCAAGCTGGATTCTGGCGAATATCTTGTCCAGAAAGAAACATGGAATAGCATGCCGGTAATCACGAAATCTTGGCACGAAGCGCTGTCCGTCTTCAATCAGCTTTCAAGGGAAAGCCAGTCTCTTGGGCCGCCATGGCTTCAGTGTCCTAAAGGCTGAGATGTAGGGAGCCACATTCTTCCTGTTTGGAGACGGCTCCTGTCTTAGCGATTACAAATGTGCCCGGAAGTATCCTTGACTTTTTGCAACAATTGGCGTACAATAAGGTGGAGAAGAAAGCAAAATGGTTTCTATATTTTAATATGGGCTTGTCCCAAGTGTAAAAAGCAGGGGCAAGCAGCACTTTCCCTGTTTTTTCACGGAAAGTGAGGTAATAACTATGCCAAAGGCAAATCGCAAATACAAAGACTCCGTCTTCACAATGTACTTCAGCAATACGGAGCGTTTGATCGAGCTGTACAATTCTCTTGAGGGAACCAACCTTCCCAAGGACACCCCCATCGAAATCAACACTCTTGATGACGCACTTTTCAAGGATCGAATCAACGACATCTCATTCGTAATCAACGGGGAACTCGTAGTCTTAATTGAACACCAGTCAACCCTGAACGAGAACATGCCTGTACGTTTCCTCCTGTATGTTGCAAGAGTATACGAGAAGATTCTGGAGACAGAAAACGTATATCGGTCGTCTCGGATTCCGCTTCCTACCCCAAAGTTCGTTGTTCTATATAACGGCCTTGAGCCAAGTGACGAGTTTTCCGAAATGCGACTGTCAGACGCATTTATTTTACCAGAAAAGGCTCCGATGTTGGATTTGATGGTACGTTTTTTCAACATCAATTATGGCAAGTCCCCGTCCATTATGGAGAAATGTCATAGCCTAAACGAATACAGCACCTTCGTATTCTATGTTCGTAAAAATCAGGCAAGGGGACTCCCACTGAACAAGGCGATTGCTGAAGCCGTGAATCAAGCCATTCACAACAACGTTATGAAGGACTTTCTCTCACAACACGGAAGCGAGGTGGAGAACATGCTTTTCGAGGAATGGAAATGGGAAGAATATGCCGCAATGCAAAAAGCAGAGGGGCGCGAAGAAGGACACAAGGAAGGTCGCAAAGAAGGTCGCAAGGAAGGTCGCGCTCTTTCCACAATTAGAGAAGTGCTGGTGCCTGCGACAACTTAACGAACACATATCCCTCAGTAACGACAGCACGCGGCGAGGTAGAGAACATGCTTTTCGAGGAATGGAAATGGGAAGAATATGCCGCAATGCAAAAGGCAGAGGGGCGCGAAGAAGGGCACAAGGAAGGTCGCAAAGAGAGCCAAACAGAAATTATTCTGAATATGGCAAAGTCTCTTAGTCCCGAAGAAATTGCAAAACTGACCGGGATCGCTCTTTCCACGATTAGAGAAGTTCTGGTGCCTGCGACAACTTAACGAACACGCATCCCAGTAGCAATAACACGCAAAGTGCGGGAACTCTTCCGAGAGTCCCCGCACTTCTTTATCGCATACCCTTCGTCTTACCTGTTACACAATTTTCCGCTCCATGAACTCCTCAAACGTCTCCACGCCCACCTTTGCCTTTGAGAGAAACTTTCTGACGCGATGCTCCGCATTGTCGTTTATCTCAATTACATCCGCTCCGTATCTAAGGGCGTTAAACTTCAGAATTGCGGACACATTGGTGTAATAGGATGTCCCGACAACAAGGAAGGTATCTCCGGTGCGGAGACGGTCAACCCAAGAGTAGGCATCCTGGTAGTGAGGAGCGGGGTCGCCATAGAGGACGATGTCGGGGAGAGTGCCGTGGATGGGAAGCACATGCTTACTGCCGGCTCGCTGGTGGAGTCCGTCCACGTTCATAGTGATGACGGGGATGTCGTATTCGGCAATTGCCAGATGTGCATCATTGGGAGCTGCGGCTGCGCAGGTGTCCTGGAGCTTACGAATCACTTCTTTGTATTGATTTGGGTAAATTTCTGCAAAATCCCTCGTCAGGCAGCTCCGAATATCCGGTTGTTCTCCAAAGGTCGGTATTCCAGAGGCACGGGATATGCCAGCTCCAGTAAACGCAAGAATCATAGTATGAACCGCCTTTCCAAAAATATAGCATATACTATGCGGTTAGTTGAAAAAATATCGAAATAACTTATGACGGAAAGTATCTCTTGCCGGCATGAAAAGATGTGGGAGTGCCATATCTCCAAATGAAAAACTGGGATGACTCAATCATGCGGCTTGACTCCTTATCTTTCCCGCTCTGCTGTGGTGTACCAGAATGCGCCAAAAGCTAAATTTTCTGTACAAAAAATCAATATTTTGTTTTTTAACCGCATAGTATACCCCAGTCATTTAGAAGGAGGACATACTCATGCCCAAAGATAAACAAACCAGCACCACACGCCCTATTCCTCGGAACAGGTTCCGGAAGGAGCCGCTCCCTCTTCCTAAAGAACATCCCTCAAGTCTATTCGAGCAAGAACTCATACGAGAGTGTCGGGAGGAACTGGGCTTGTCCGACGAGGAAATCCAATCGTGGCTAAAGGAAATTTAAAACCGGCTTCATGGGCAGAGACCTGGAACTTTCGCGTCTCCACCCATTCACTTTATGTTAACAAAAAACAGGCATCTGGATGGACGGAGGGCAAGCTGATTTAAAGGACGAAAATGAAATGAAAGATTCCCTTGGAGCATTGAGAGAAAAGAAATAAGGGCCGGCAGAGAATATCCTGCTTTGCGGAGATTACAAGACACCCAGCAGTCCCTCCTATTATGGGGGGATTGCTGGGTGCTTTTTACTATATCATTTCTTTTTTTGCTGTGCCGCAAACCGCACCATGGCATTCTGGTTGATTTCAGCGGCCTTTTCCAGAACAGAAATTAGCCTGTCCTTCAAGATGGAGGCGGCCTCCGGCATCTTATCCGGATTCAGGCTGCAAAAGTGAACAGAATGAGCCTTCCAGAGGTAGATGAGTCCACAATCAATTGCTGTGTCAAAATCCTCGCCCAAAAACCTGGAGGTTTTCTCAGTGGTACTGGAGGGGAGGTTGTTGACATGGGGGACAATACTGCAAAGCTCTTCCATCGTTGCCCCAGCATAGCCGGTACATAGGAAATCCTTTGCACTGATTTCCTCCACAACCTCGTCCTTTTGATGATCATACAGGTCAAGCAAATTGAAGATTGTGAGTTCCCCATTGGAATCCTTGGAACAATAGGTTTCCACACTGCTATGCGGACTTTGAATTCGAATACAGCTTCCCCAGAGAGGATTATTGCGGAACTGAATTGTGACATCGAATTTGGAATTGTCCAGGAGCCAGATAGCTAGATCTTCTTCGCTGGGGGCTTCATATGGAACCATTTCCCCAGTGAAGAAGCCATACCGCCCCATGTCCTTGATACCGGTGATACGAACCTTGCCGGCACAAATCTTTTTTGCACATGAGCGGTCTGGGAAATAGACCTTCCTTCTTGTGCTGTGAGTTCCCACCTCATCAGGATTCAGGTTTGCAAAAACGACAAGCCCCCGCTCTCCCTCATTCGCAATTGTCTCAAAAGGCTCTTCTTGAGTGGGAATGATGGGGAAGAGCTTCTGCTGATGCAAGATCCCCTCCTCAATGGAAACACAGTCGCAGTTTTCGGCCTCGACATACTGCAATAACGCTGGATATTCATTGCTATCGAAGATATTCTGCAGGTCTGTGTACCAGGAGGTTTTCAGTTCACCAGCAACGAGCCGGTAAATGTAGCAACGATCCATGTGCTTGAATAAATCCGCAACAGTTCTGTGAAGGTAGAGCTGCCCCGTTGTAGGTGTCTGCGGCTGTTCACAGGAGTCGATAGCGTCTCCTCGGCACAAATAGCAGTGTGCAGTGAGTGTTCCTTCGACAACATGTATAGTAGCCTTAGCAGAAGCAGTTGTCCGAACAACTTGCTGAACATGAAGAGGAATATCGCCATCATCAGCCGTTCTCAGAATAACCGATTCCTTAATCCCTGTATATTGGCGCAGCTCTTTTTCATAATAAGTGTTTTTCGCCTTCACGGTTGCCAGAGAGCGATATGCCTCAATTTTAGGCATCAGTTCGCTTTTGAGTTCATCAATGAAGGACTGAGCCTCCGCTTCTGTGTCATAGAACTTGATGGGGTACATGCGGGCATCAGCTTTGTAGTAGCTGGGGCGGGCAATGCCAGCGACCGTAAGAGGGATGTTTCCGAGGAAGCCGCATTTCTCACATACGATCCATCCAAACTTCGCATCCTTCCATCCCTCAAGGGATTTCGCTCTCATTTCCTCACCGTATTCCCTATCCAGGAACCGGACGAGGTGTTCTGTGCGTACCATCAGGGTTCCCACTTCAATGCAGTCCCCCAGTCCATCCTTAATCGCCCTTACCATGTCGCCGGGGCGATGGAGAAAGGAGTGACGGCTGAGAATGTCGCCATCAGGGCGATAGACGTTGGGAACATAGATGTACTGTTTGCCATCCTTGTTTGTGCAAACGGGTTTGGTGTCGATGAGGGTACCGTCGACATACACCTCAACACTTTTGAAATTAGGGGTCTGCTCAAACTTCACATTCATTGTTCTTTCCTCCGTTTTTTGCCAAAAGGCATCCTTTTTTGTAGAATAATCACTTTTGTGAGAAAAGGGGACTCCAGAAGAAGCCCCCTTTTCTCCTGCCAGGTTAGGGGTTACGCAACAGCACAATACCCCTTCTCCATTGCCCAGGGGAGGGAATCATTTCCCTCCGTTTCCCGGCCGATTTCTTCCTTCATCAGAGAGAAGAACAGCTCCGCCTTGTTATAGTCGTCGAAGCCCCAGACGAAGGTGATGTAGTGGTTTTCGTCCTTGGCAGGGACGACCCAAACGCGCTCTCCGGTCGCCGTAACCCAGTTGCTGGAGATAGCCTCATCGGCATCCATCAGCCGGATGAAGTCCGGGGCCGGGCGCCGGTCATCATCAAACCTGGTATCCCTCGACAGAATCACGTAGTAGGGGTGCAGGACCTCATTGTTATTTTTGTTAGCCATTTTCTCATCCATCCTTTCATTTTTAGCCTTATAAAAACAGGTTGCTATCTTATATGCAAAATGAGGGAAAGATATAAAAAGGGCGCAGCTCTCAATTAGAAAGCTACGCCGGGAGGGACGCCGAAACGTTGCCCCCCAGTGGGTCGAGGAAAGTGGCGGCGCACTGCGCGGCCTGAGCCCGGCCCAAATGATGAAAGAGAGAAGGCTCTTTCGCCTCTTCTCCACCCTCCCCCGGCTTACCGAATTCACGGATTTACGGGAGGGGCAGAGGATGGGCGCCTCGGGGGGAGAGAGGAAACTCCTCTCATCCCCAGCGAACCCCAGGATCAATGTCTCCAGGATACGCCCATGTGGGAGGGGATAGGCAATGACAACAGTACAGTCTGATGCCCCATCCCAAGTCCTGTTCTGTGGCGGAGAACTCTCCGCCGTTGCACATCCCAGCATCCAAAAAAAGATACTTGGGAGCGCAAAGACTTGTGGAACCGCCACGCACCCCACGCAGGTCGGCGATAAACGCCATGCGGGAAGCCTATGCGGCCCGATACACGAGGGGAAACTTTCCCCTAGGGGCTCTTGGCGCAGATGCGCCGATGTCCATCCATCAACGCCCACGCCGTATAGCCCTAAAGCATCGGGGAGATTATTCCTTACAGGGCTGACACTCCCCTAGCCAACCCCAAATCCTCCGCCTTAGCATGCATATTACGGAGGACAATCCCCACACCCCTGGCCTAAGGGTACGGTTTTACAGATGGGGCATTATGCGCCCCCTTCGGGTCGGTCAGTCGCAATACAAATAGTCCGGACACCGGCCCAATGCTTCATTGTGGGGGAAGCGGCTGAAAGGCCCATCCTTCCCCCGTCGTTGCGGCGCTGCCGCAACGTCTGCCGCCTTTTAAAGTCATCCTTTCAAAAGGCTGATTCATTATATGCGGTTCCCCTAAAAAATATCAACCTATTTCAAAATATTTTTTCACTCCCTTCCCTCATGATCCTTCGTGTAAGAAACATTCAACCCATGGGGAGGATAAAATCCCCAATCCACCTTGCTGCAACAAAATGGATTGGGTAAAAATTTTTCGCCTACTTAGCGGGATCCCACATAGCAATTGTTCCGAGTGCCCTTGCAATCTTCACCGCACAGCATCTGGCGACATACTCAGGCTCCTCCTGAAACCCTGAGCTATCAGCCGGCGCTCCCAAGAACTCAAAGAATTGGTAACCCTTATCCGGATGATCCGATCCGCTCTGATAAAACCATCCATTACCCAAGCTCTTGTGGGCTTCCTCCACAAATTTCTCTGCGGAATTCTCCCAGAAGGGGCGGTTTCGATTGAACTCAATCCCCCAGGTGTGGAAGCCTGGGACTGGGTAGTGGACATTGACGGGGCTGACGTTGCCAATAAGTTCAAACAGCGCCAACTCGAAGCGTTCCGCCCACATATCGCAGTCCTCGTAGGGGCCGACGGTACGAACCGAAAACCAGGTGTAGCCGTTGAAAAACTCTACGGCTTCATCTTCGATTATTCCAACCATTCTCTCGTCAGTGCAACCGCCCAGGTTACGAATGGCAGTGCTGAACATTTCTGGTTCAATGAAATAGTCCGTTTTGTATCGCGTGTAGTGCTTTTTATCCACAATTTGCCGATCCTCGAGTACCAAATCTTCCGTAATGTGTTCATTCATGTCGAGAACTCCTTTCTGTTTGACCCTATGTAAAGATGTTACTCTGTAGTATGCGTTTGCCCCGAAAAATATAAATTCTCCCCAAACCACCCCCCAATAGGAGATGATTCGGGGAGAAAAATTATTTCCCTGCTTTGACCGGCTGCGACTTGATTACATGCCGCATCGCCGACTTCCGGTCATTCAACAGCGCCTGGATTGCCCAGGCTCTCATTGCAACACCTTTCATCTTGACCTCCTTGCTTCGGAATAGGCAATCTAGGTCTTCCCATAGTTAGAAAGCGCCCTGCTGTCCATAATCCCATCCTCGGTTAAAAAATACAGTGCGTTCGTCGAAAAATCATGAACCTGGACACGGAGAGCAGGTTTGGAGCGCCACACCCATTTGAGCCGAACCCACTTCCCTTTCATCCCCCGCAATTCCTACACAGACAGAGGCCCGTCAGGGGAATTGCCAGGATGCTGCCGATTGTAATCTGCTGCGAGCTTACGAATGGCGCTCAGGTCTGTACGCTTGTTGCGGAAAGCCCACCACACCTCTCCGTAATTTTCAAACCGGAAGTAGGAATGATTGCTCGCAACCCGTCCGAAATCGACATTGACGATACCCCACACCAGCTCAGGAGCCACGCAGGGGCGGTCATATACGACAAACACCGGCTCCTTGTGCATCTGCTTGAGTTCATCCAACGTCAGTATATCAGCGGAACCCAGGCTACGGCGATATGCCTGCCAAATTCCATAGTCCTCAAATTGTAGCCAAGAATCATCGTTTGCGGCCCTCCCCAGCTCTACACTGACGAGGCCCCACTCATTCACAGGATCTTTACCAGGGACGTCCTGTACCATATACACAGGCTCCCCATCCATCTTGCGAAGCTCCCCCAATGTCAGAGGAACACCGATTGCATTTGTGTCAACAGGTCTCATATGTACCCCCTTCTATTTCTTCTCTGCCGGCTCCGAAGGAACCCCTTCTACCCAGCTAATGCTGGATGGAAGGGCATTTTTTCGGAAAATTTATGACTCTTACTCAGAGTAATAGTCATTTTTCTTGTCTACTTCGGGTCTTCTGCGATATGCTACCCAAACCTTTCCATAGGCGGCAAAGTATGTGGATTCACTGACTGTAGCCACGAACCAATTCTCCAGTTCCCATTTGGGGCTGACCCAGACAACGCCATATCGACCGTTTTGAGGATCATAGGGAGAACAAACCCATACTGGCTCGCCATTCATCTCTTGAAGCTCCTCCAAAGTCAGGAGCTTATTGAGTGGAAAGACAATCTCTTTGCAGCGGTAAGCAACCCAGGCAAGCCCAAACGCCCCTCTCTCGCTGATTTCCAGACTGATTGGGGTTTGTTTTCCTGGTACATACCCAGTCACCACATTGCCATGTACAATGCCGTAAAAAGGCGGATTTCCTTTTGCCACTATCTCACACCGCACAGGCTGTCCATCCATCTTCCGGAGTTCTTCCTCGGTCAGGGGGTTATCATCAGGAGGAAGTATTGCCAACCGCCCCTCCTTCTCTGCATTTACCAGTTCACGCAGATGGTCAAGGCTCAAGCCGCCGATGTAACCGAGAACCTCCGAAAGTTGACTCCTCGCTTCTTTTTCGTTCTCCATGGCACCCTTCATAGTTGCATAATCGCACGGTTCCAGACCATGTTTTTCATATGCCGCAAGCCGAGCCGCCCCATCTTGAGAACGAATAGCGGAGATTGCCATTCGGCAGGCGTCCTGACACAAATCCGTGTAGCACTCATTGTCCACATATGATTCGAAGTGCCGGATTGCTTCTTCTCTGGTAATCATACCTTTCCCTCTCTTCCCGGCTCCTGGCGATATGCCACCCAGGATTCCCCATACTCATCTGCCCGAACCTCGACCGCACATTCACAGCCGACAGCCCACACCTTTGCGACCTCGCCATCTGCTTCAAAAGCCACGACTGCATATCCTTCGCTCATGCCACCAGTCCCAGGCCATGCGGTCTCTTTCAGCTTCACAAAGACTGGGCGCATATGAGAGATATCATAACCCAGGTCTATTGATCTCAGCACATCCAAGCCCAACGGCATATCAGGCTGGACAGCTTCTTTTCTGGAGTAAATTGCCTCAATATCCGGTGCAGCCTCCTCATAGCTCGAACATCCACCCAGGCTATTCCTCAAGTAAACCTCGCCATCCTCATCGATAGAAACCAGCGCCCAGAATTTGCATTGTTCGCCATCCGCATCGGGACGGTAGACAACCCATATAGGCTCCCCGTCCATCTTACACAGATCCGCATAGGCGAGAAAGTTCCCCTTCGGAAGCTCCTTCTTTGTAAGGGGGCATTCATCAGTCCGGCTTTTATAGGGCGGCTCTAAGTTCTCATTAAAGAACTTGTCAAGAATCCGGCACTTTGTCATTCCCCGACAGTTCCAGCCACCAAGCTTGCACTCCACGCAATTCTCGGGAATCGAATCCATCTCTGTTCTTGCAGAAATGGAAACTGAATCGTCACTACGCATCTCCACAAGGGGGCATTCGTCAGGACGCTCCTTACAAGGAATCCTGAGATAGGGCGGATTGCCAGTAAAGTAATCGCCCAGCACCTTACAATACACATCCCCAACACACCCATACGGCTTCCCGAGCGCACACTCTTGGCAACCCCTGGGCATCACTTCCATGTCCGTAGGGACGCAGACTGTCGATGAGCGTTCATCCTTCAGGCCCGACAGAGCCTGCGGATGTACTTCCGCCCATATAGAGCGCACCCAATTGGGGGCCTCCGTAAACACGAACTCACCCGGACGCACCCCAAGATATTCACCGTTAGCGCACAGTCCAGATATAGCCCCGTTCTTGTTGGATTTCGCCTCGTATTCCTCTCCAGCCCGCAGAATTGTTCCGGGTTTCGCAAGAGGCAGATCAGGGCGAACGTTTTCAAGCATCCTGATTTTCATTGTCAGTGTCCCCCTTTCCATGTTCAGCATTCTCTGTCTCACTGAGGTACGCCAGCCAGCGTTCTCCATAGTGGTAGTCCTGGATATTTTTTGCGATATTGTCCGGCAAGACTGCCCAGTGGGGCGGCTCCGATTCGGGCCGCAGCCCTACGTGCCAGTACGGCTTTCCCCCCATTCCCCGCAAAATCTCCAGAGAGAGGGGTTTGTCGGGAGTGGAATTGGGAGCAGACAGTTCTTCTCGAAGCTGCCAGTTATCCTTCAGTCCACATCCATTTGAATACCAAAGGCAATTCTGGCAAGGGACAGTCACTGTTAATGCGTTGTAATGTTCACATGCCGAGCATATCCCATGTATGGCTGACCTCAGCTGCTGGTTCTGAGCCATCAATGCCTCAATCGCCACAGCTCCCTTCTCGCAAATATCTGGATGAATCCATTTCTGATTCAATTCCACCACAAATTCCTTGAGCATCCGTACTATCAATTCATTTTCCATAAAGCTCTCCTTTCTTCAGAAACCCCTTTTAGAGGAAAGAACGTCCCCGTCGTGCGACAGGGACGTTCTGTAGTTAGAACCTGCATTCACAACCACTGAACGTTGCCCGGACAGTCTTTTTCCCGCCATGCTGTGCCGCTTTTCCTTGCATTCCGACGGGATTGCTACGGAAAACATCCTTGCCCGACGAGAAACTTCCCAACAACCTGTTCCATGTTTGTGGACAGGCTACTTTGCCTTCAGTTAAATCTGCGTCAGACCCTTTCCATCAGTTGTTCAATGATTTGCTTATCTCTCAGCAATGAGGCCAGATATTCCTTACCGGATTCATCCACTGGAATGCCACCCCCCATTACCAGATCTTCGTTTTGCTCCCAGCAGAACTCAATCGCATCCCTGATGCTATACGGTATATCACCCCTGTGATTGTTGTCGTATTGATCATCGTGGCGCATAGTGGCGCCACCGTCACCAGCCATCAGGCTATACTCATGACCTTCAAAATAACCAAGCACCAGCCCGGCTTCATCACCGTTTAATTTTACCCCCTGCATGGCTGACACCTCTACCAACATTTCAGGGGAGTCAATGTAGTCCCAGGCTTTTGCTACCTCTCCGACCTCAATTTCTCCCTGCAGCCAACGGATAGCCTGATCCTTTTGGGTGAATTCCTCCACCCAGAAATTATAGGTGGAGTTATCCAATGCCACCCATTTGTCCCCGTCTTTCGCCAGGAAACACCCTCGGGGCATATCCAGCATATTCATAAACGCCTTTGGGTTGACCATCTGAATTGTTCTCTTACTCATAATCATCCTCCTTCGGATATGCACAGGCAGTGAAATGCCGCCATTTGTTTTCAACGTAGTGATCCTTGTTAAGCCGGGACATACTGAAAGTTGTCAACCGCTCCAGCACTCCTTCTCGGATTTCGCCCGGTGTCAGGTGTTCAGACACTGCTTCTTTCAGCTCATCCAACGTATTTAAATTAAGATAAATACGCCGGGAACCCATGATGGTCAAGGTATATGCCTCAAATTCTTTCATCACAAATATCTCCTTTTTATATGTAGTTCACCCTGCTTAAAAAGCTTTGCCAAATAGTATGCATCTGGAATAAAAAATATAAATTCTCCCCAAACCTTCCTCAATAAGGAATCGTTCGGAGAGAATTTTTTCATGCTCTGTTGTTGTCCAAAATACGGAAGTTGGATATAAGAACCAACTTCTCTCCTGCAAAGGAGAGAAATTGAACGAGAAGCATTGTGAACGGCTCAAAGATAAAAGGGAAGATTGAACGTAATCATCAAACACCCCTGCCCTCTCCCAACGAATGGGAGCTTGTAGGGGACTGTACATCGCTTTATTTATCCTCTGGTAGAAAGTCCGAAGGAAGCGGCAAATCGAGTTTTGGATGACCCATTTCATCAAAATATGTACGCTCTGTCCCTGGAAAAGCCAAGAGCAGAGCCTGGAGCACGGTTGGATAATCATGAAAAACCATCATCCATATAGAGAAAAATCCTACTTGTTTAGCAAGTTCAATCGTTTGCTGAAGATAATTTGTTGCCAGCACATCTTCTTTATCGGAGATAGACTCCCATGTCTCCAAAGAGCCTCTCGCAATTCGATACACTTCATTCCGCCTGGTAAAACGGCGATCCTTCTCCTTCTGGGTCGGCCTATGTCCTAATTTTACCAGGTTAAACAAATTTTTGGCTTTCGCCAAAAACCTCCCGCTAGGATCTATTTGCAGCGCAATTTCCATGTTAATTCCCGGAATGCCATTTTTATAAGAAAATGCGATGGCAGTATTGTCTGTATCGGGCCACAAATACTCTTCTATATCATCAGCGGATGTCTTTTTTGATTTTCTGGAATTGCAATATTTGCAAGCCAAAAGAAGATTGTCCCAGGCGGTCACATCTCCGCCCTTAGACTTGGATGACACATGCTCCACTTCAGGTACATGGTCAATTCGAAACTCGCAATAGGAGCAATACACTCCAATTCGCTGCTCTAAATATGGAAGTGCCTCTGAATAGTTTGATATTCTTCTATATGGAGAAGCTCCCTTGTTAATCGGTCTCATTTCTCTTTATTTCTATCTCCTTAGCCGCATTTTGTTGCCTGATTAAAGCAAGATAGGCGGGATTATCACTGTATTCCGCCTCTAACTCTTCCATCGTTTTGCGCAACTCATCCAACTCTTCTGCGCTACGACAATCATCTAGTGCCTTAAAGTAATCCTCTGCTGCTTCATACATTCTTTTCTTCTTCTCGCTGTATTGAGGCATTTCCACACCCATAATATCCTCAGCGATGTCCTCAATACTTTCCCCGGAGTACTCTTCTTCTAACAAATCAGAGTCAAGCGAATGCAGCTCGCCGTCCTCCAAAGACTGAATAATGAAGGGAGAATGCGTTGCACAGATAAACTGAATTTGGGGGAATAAATCCTTCAGGATGCCAATAATCCGTCGCTGCCACGTAGGGTGCAGACTTAAATCAATTTCATCAATAACAACGACACCAGGTGTCTCCTTGAGCGCGTTCCCCTTCAAATAAGGATTGAGCATACACATTCTTGCCGCAATATCGAGAACGATTTTAATAACATTTCGATATCCATCACTGAGGGTGGTAAACGGAACAACCGTTCCCTCTTTAGTTCTCAACGCAACAAGGTCTTTACTATACCGGGTTGAGAAAATCACGCGCTCATCTGGAGCAAGTTCATCCTTTAACGCATAGTTCACCGCATCAAGAATGGCCTCATATGCCGGGAACTTTTTCCCGGCATGCTCCTCAGCAGCTACAGATTGAAGTATCTGAATGTATTCAAAAGCGAATTCCACACCGTGCTTCTTATCTAAACACCTGTTATAGGCATCTGTCCGTCCATATACTCCATCCATGCGAGACGAAGAATTGCTCTCGTTCCACAGGCGAGCAGAGCTAAGATATAGGACAAGCGGAAAAATTATACTCTTATCTTCATGTATGGCCTTCTCAATCGCAGATTCCCATGACACAACAACAGGCTGCATGGGATTAGACCCATCAAATTTTGTCCTTCCCTCTGCCTTTTCCAAAATCCGCTGGAACGAAATAAGCGATTCACCGTTTTCCCAGATAGCAGAACACTCAATCTTGCACGGAAACTGAGGAATCCCGCCTGTTGTCATAACCCCATCTGACTCCGACACAAGAGGTTTAAGATGGGCATCGCTTTTAGAGATGTTAAAAACGAACCGGCTCGGAACATATTTCTTATAGGCAGCCAAATATGCTCCCAAAGAAACGCAGGCCGCCTCTAACACAGTCGTCTTTCCCGATCCATTTTTCCCAGCAAACACATTCATTCTAGGATTCAGCTTAAAATTCTCTTCTAAAAATTTTCTGTAATTCGAGATGCGAAGTTCATCAATACTTAATTTGCACATATAAAAGTCACAACCTTTCTGCTCTCAAGCAGCGAAAAAGCGAAATGTTTCCAGCATTTAAAGGTAGTATACCACAAGAATCAAAAAAAAGCACGGGGAATTTGAAAAAATGATATCCTCCGTAGAAAACCCTTCCATCCAGCAACGCTGGGCGGAAGGGTTTTGGCAGTTCCTAGGCATGGTCTCCATGGCTGTATGGATACAGATTGTGGGCGAACCTCTTTTCTTTTTATTGAACAGCCTTGGGAGTCTGTTTGTCCTCCTTTTTCTCCTTGGCTTGAGCTTTCCCCATGTCAATGAGGAATTTATTGAACAAATCGTTCAAATACCCCATTACTTTCCACGTTTCGACCTCATAGGTATGATTGCCTTTTTTCAGGACAACATATGGAACCTTCCCGAGAGCGGTGTGAGTTGGGCCGTTTATCAGGGCAAAGGGTCTATAGGTTTCTTTTTTTGTTACCCATTCCTCATTCCACTTAATCCCAACAACTTTTCCGCCAGTGACACGGCTGTATCCCTTGCAATACATACACTCGTCGATAATCAATCCATAAATATTGGGATTGACTCCAGCTTCCCCAGCCGCCTGCCTGAACTCACTCCTTGTCATATCAATCTCCTCCTTTTACTGAGAAAACAACAAATCCTTCGTGATCGTCTATTCTTTGGTGCTTCTCTGCTAAAACAGCAATTGCATTGTGCATAACTATTTAGTCCCTTCTTTTACAACCTGTTTTGACACTGTTTAATATTATGCATTTTTACAAGAAAATATCATATTCTCGGAAATTCTCTTCACAAGGGGTATCTCCCCCGGTCCTTGTCGCATGAATTACCCCGCCCGACGGTCGTCCCTCCCTGTCGGGTGGGGTTTCCAGCGAGCTATAGAATTGACTACAGGTGCGACGTGTAGTATACTATATAAATACTCCGTCTTTTGTGTCGGAGAGATTGGATGAGGAAGGATGCAGGTATTATGCATATACAGACGAATAGCATTTATGTTGGCGAGGAGATCCGACAGCGGAATGTACCAGATGTCCGCGGCAGGCAGGCCCCCAATCCTCAGATGCCGGAAGAATCCTACTATGTCTACAAAAAGGTCTTTTCTCAACTCACCCCCTGCGACATTCCTCAGTCCCAGGGCGACGTCTACAGGGGATAGAAAAACAACCACAAAACCTTTTGCGTTATCTGCCCCTCCGCAAGGCCGAAACGATCATAGAGAAGGTTTTGTGGTTGCTTTTTACCTCTGCCATGTAAAATAATGTCAATTGCAGCCGGACTCTGTCGATTTGACTGGTGGACTGCGGGAGGTGAGCCGCCATGATCGAAGCGCTTTGCACCATAAAGGACAGGAGCTCTTTTGTGAGTTCCTGTCCTTCTTTTCATATTGCTTATTCCAATTCCTTACAAGTGTCCGGCTTAAAAATTCCCTGCTCTCCTACCCAAATGCACCTCAGTTTCCACTTCGTCCGGGCCTAGAGTCTTAGGACACAGGTTTGCGGTTTGGTGGGTATACCTTATTCTCGACAGCATATATCTCAGCTGGCAAGTTAAGCAGCCTCTTGTACGCCGAAACAATCCCTCTCAATTCCTCTCGATAGTCATTCATCGGATATTTCTTGGGAGGCAAATTCCTTTCAGTCAGAGCCTGCTCGATACGATGGAGTTCATCGAGGGTGAAGCGAGGGGTGGGATCCTGAGTAAGTTGATTGTAGAGATTACCCACCCGAGTCAAGGTCTGCTTGGCGGCAGGATCACTATTGATTTCAACATTGTCATTCGCCAACACAATGATATTTTTTACATGAACGTAATTCATCATATCCCGCCCAAGCAGGTCATTGATAAATCGCTCCAAAAAAGCAATATGTCTGTCGTTTTGTTCAAAGGGATTCTCCATCCGCTCCCGCCTTGCCGGCCTATCCGGAGAACTGGAGGGGTATTCCTTATACCAGTTTCCGTCTCCAGTCACAACGAGTCCGTACTTTCCGGACGCCCCATAGTTCTTTGTCTCAATAGCAAATAATCCATACGGCGCCATTACAAAAGTGTCGGTTTCAACACTGTCAATACCACCAGAATTATTAGGAAATTCTAAGCGTAGGTTATGGATAACAAGAAACGACCCCTGATGCAGCTCTAATATCTTCTCGACCGCCTCCTCTCCATCTATTCCAGCCTTAATAATACGATACTGCCCCAAATAATATTGTATCCGAAAAGAAATCAGAGCATTAAGTTCCTGATACCTCAGCTCTGTAAAGGCTCTTGCTTGGGCGTATAATGGCTCCAGAAAAGAGTGGGCAGAACGAACAACAGGCGGCTTGGAAACAAGTGATAAGGGTTCGTTGGTCTTCGATAGCATCATGAGATGCGGCGCAGCACTTCCGCCTGCATCTGAATCCGAAACAGCTTCAAAAAGCCCGCTATGAAGTAAGATTTCCTCAATAGTAGAAATTTTTCTATCATTCTCAACCTTAATTGCATCAATTTCTTTTTGAAAAATCTCTACGCACAGATCGCCACAGATAAAAGCCCGGGCTTCGTTTTCCCCTGCCTCTCTTACCAAATCATAAGCCCCATATTGCCCGTCAAATATCGTCCTAAGACTCTCCCCCAGCTGATATTTGTCAATAGCTACCCTGGTAAAGGTAGCTCTGTTTCTTGCGCATTTTTCTTCATATGCCATTCTTTTTTGATCGTACTCTGCAATTTTTGCTTGCTGTTGTCTTAATATTTCCGCTTCTTTTTCTCTTTGCTGCTCTTGAATTTTCAGTTGTTGCTGGTGAGCTTCCTCTCGTTGCTGACGGATTGCCTTTCGTTTTGTCTCATAATAGGAATCATTGATAGCGTAATTTCTCTTTGAGCGGAATCGAACCACTATGTACATAATAATTACTCCGCCAATAGGGAATCCCAAAGCGTGTGCGAAGCTACTATTCCACAAAAAATACTCCAATCCTTTTGAGAACAAGGTTATAGCAAAGACACACAGATACGATTCAGAAATTTGCCATATAGCAGACATAAGCACTTCTTGTTTGGAAATACTGATGTTTTCTGATGGATTTCCATTCTTCAGAAACAGAAATCCCCTTTTTGATATTATCCCACCTAAAACCGAAACGCCTACCATCAGAGCTGAACCCAAGAATATCTTCACCCACAGAAGGTTATCCACTGATGGATTCGTCCCGTAGAGAAATCCTAGGATTATTGAGGCTGCTGCCCATGGCAATTTTTTTAGGAGAAAAAAGGTTACAACGACAAGGACTCCATAAGCAAGTATATCTCTCAAGAAATTACGCCCCTTCCAGCTGCTTTTGGTAAAATTGTTAGACGTAAGCCTGTAGGCAAACAGCGCCGTTTCCAGATGCTTCCCGTCCTTAGAAAACAGCATATCACACTTGCTGTGAAATTTCTACCATAATCTCCATCCCTGGAAAGGTTTAATATTTGACTTTCCAATTCTGTCGCAGTATAATGAGCATACGTTCTTATTATTTATAAAAAATTTTCTTTCTGCATATACCCCCATCAAGAAACCTTTCGCAGCTAATCGTATCAAACAGGTCAGAGCGGTTTCTTCCCCTTGATGCGCATGATTTTCTAGGGGGAGACCCCTAAAAGCATCAAGGGGATTCGTATTTCAGAGTATGAATCAAATTATTTAGGAGGTATCTTAATGAAATCCAAAATCCACATCAAGCTTTTGGCAGCGGCATTCGCTGTCTTCACCCTCATCCTCGTCGCCATCCCCCGCGTCTACGCCACCAATTCCCCCTTCGTCGATATCCTTCCCGACTTTTGGGCCTATGACTCCATCCTGGAGACATATAACGACGGGGTCATGATGGGGACGGGAACGGATGAGAACGGAAACAAGGTGTTCAGTCCCTCCGGGAAGCTGAACATGAATCAGTTCTTTACTGTGCTGACCCGCGCTTTTTACAATGAAGAAGTGCTGAACTGTCCGGTTGCTGGAGCTTGGCCGAACCAGAATTTCGCTGTTGCCCAAGAACACAATCTTTTCAATGGGATTGCTTCCTGGCTCGGTGATACAGAAGTCACCCGGGAAGTCATGGCGCAGATGATGTACAACGTCATGATTGACAAGGGGATTGTTCTGCCGAACGATTCCGAAATCCAGATGACCATCAGCAAAATCCCCGACTTCGCAACAGTGGACAGCAGCTATGGAACAGCGGTGGCGGTGTGCTACTATCTGGACTTGCTCTCCGGTGTGAATGAGCAGGGCACTTTCGCCCCGAAAGGTCTGGTTAACCGCGCCCAGACGTCCGTAATCTATGTCCGTCTGAAGAAGGCAATCAGCACTCTGGGCACAGACGTTCCTGGAACTCCGGGAACAACCAATCCCGGCACGACCGATCCTGGTATCACCACTAACCCTGGCACTACCACCCCCGACACCCCTCAGAATCCTGGCGAGACCCAGAATCCTACAGAGGCAACCCTCACGAATGGTATGCCTGTGACTGAGGAGAATGTGCTTGCTTTGATTGAGGAGTACAAGAACGGGACGAGAGAGCCAGGGGAGAAAGCGAAGGAGGCTGGATTCACGTCATACGCCGATACGAAACCTACTCAGCGTTATGATCCATATAATCCACCATACTATATTGCGGGCCTTGGATCCGGAACCGAATGTGCCAAGTTTGCGTTCGCTTTTTGGGACGACATCTTTGGAGATGTTCCTTACCGCAAGGTAACCGACCCTTGGCAGGTAAGACCTGGAGATTTGGTACAGAACCCAACTCACTGGTATATCGCAACGAAGAGTGCATTCCAGAATCCTCTTTATGATTATGATCTCCCTTGCACACAATCCGTCGGTGGGGGCAAAACAGGATCAATTGGGTGGGGAACCAATAATAAAAGTATCGAAAACAGCATAGCAGTCTACACCCGCTATCCCAATTAAATTATAAAGGGACTGTAAAAACTCTAATCTTTAGAAGACGGTCGTTAATAAAATTCAGCAGAAATCTTCACAAATGAAGCTTTCTGCTGTTTTTATTTGATAACTTCCTTTTGTTCTGCACAAAATGTCTTTCACCCCCTCCTCTGATATTTTCCGTTGCCTTCTGCATATCACAGCAAAAGGCAATCTTTTTTTGCCAAATTCAAAATTAGGAGGAGTTTACCATGCGGTTCGCACGGATTCGCAGCCCCTGCCGCAGAGCAGGGTCACCTTGGACTGAACGAAAGAGAGGTGTTGTTATCTATGGCAACAAATAAGAAACAGGTCCTAAAACGACTATTGTCGCTGACTTTAGTAGTCGTTATGTGTTTTGGATTCATCCCTATCCATCCCAAGGCAGCTTCTCCTCCCGCCACCCTGACTAACGGAGAACCTGTTACCGTGGAGAATGTGCTTGCTTTGATTGAGGAGTACAAGAACGGGACGAGAGAGCCAGGGGAGAAAGCGAAGGAGGCTGGATTCACGTCATACGCCGATACGAAACCTACTCAGCGTTATGATCCATATAATCCACCATACTATATTGCGGGCCTTGGATCCGGAACCGAATGTGCCAAGTTTGCGTTCGCTTTTTGGGACGACATCTTTGGAGATGTTCCTTACCGCAAGGTAACCGACCCTTGGCAGGTAAGACCTGGAGATTTGGTACAGAACCCAACTCACTGGTATATCGCAACGAAGAGTGCATTCCAGAATCCTCTTTATGATTATGATCTCCCTTGCACACAATCCGTCGGTGGGGGCAAAACAGGATCAATTGGGTGGGGAACCAATAATAAAAGTATCGAAAACAGCATAGCAGTCTACACCCGCTATCCCCTCCCCTACGAATTCGAAGACTCCGAAGTCCATCTCACCTCAACTGCCCCCATCGGCACCCCCCTCTCTTCCCTCGAAGGTCTTGACTCTGTCAGGCTGTGGGCTTCGAAGGACGGGGCATCCAAGGACTTCGACCTACCCATCATCTGGGATGAGTCCACCTACAACCCTTGGACAAATGATGAGCAGACCGTTGAGGGAAAGCTGGACATCTCCGGTTATCCTGAGTTGGCAGGTGCCTCACTCCCCACCGTCACTGCAACCATTACCCTGGAAGGCAGCATCGGAGTCACTGATGTGAGCGTTGCTGCTCCCAGAATGATTACCGCAAAATACGGTACATCATGGACTGACCTCAACGCCCCCGACACTCTGACCGCCACCATCACCTATGCGGATGGCAGCACATTGGAGGAAGACGTTAGAGTTACCTGGGATTTCCTGAGCTATAGCGGTCAAATCGGCACTCAGACAGTCAAAGGCGTAATCGTAATTGATGACTCCAACGAAATCCTGGGTGTCCCGGAAATGTCTGCGTGGGCGGAAAAGCTCCGCAACGACGGCGCTGAACTGACCGTTCTGATTCAGAATGTTGGTACGGGCGTCACAGTGTTGGGCGAACCCTTCGAAGCCACTGGCTTCCTGGGCGATGCGTTTTCCGCACTGAACGGCGTTCCCAACACCGTAATGGTCAATCCGCAGCTTGCCTCTGGAGGGACCACAGAGCCATGGGAAATAATGGTGAATTGGGATACCTCCGCCTACGACCCTCTCAAGGAAGAGCAGACCATTACCGGAAAGCTCAACTTCAGCGGCTTCGTGGAAGAATTCCCCGAAACAACCGTCACCCTGCATATCTCCCTTGCGATCAATCCGAACGAAGCTGTGAACAGCATCACCCTCATCTCCCCCCTGACAATCAGCGGAGTACTGGGTGTAACCTTCGACCAGCAGCCGCTTCCTGAAAAGGTTACCGTCCGAGTCACTTACGCATCTGGACGCACAGCCGAGCTTGAAGCGAATGTGTCCTGGGACGGCTCCAGGTTTGACGCCAATTCAAACGGAGACCAGCAGATACCCGGCACTGTCAGTTTTCCCAATGGAGAAATTCCGGAAGATACCGACCCGACGAAACTGCTTATCACAACCTCTATCAACCTCCAGATTCGCGGAACGGGTATCACTGTCGAGGAGATCGCTCCTCTTAAGGGATACCTTGGCGCGAGTGTGGATGAGTTCAGAAGCCGCGCTCCCAGCCTGTTGAAAGCTACCGTGACCACCTCAACCGGGGCATCGCCTGAGTACGAGCTGCCAGTGACCTGGGATTGGAGGACCTTCGATCCCACTCTGGAAGAGCAGGTCATCCACGGCACCCTGTTTATGGGCGGCGATCCCTCGATTGAGAACCTTCCCAGCCCCGACGTCCAACTCCGCATCCTTCTCTCCGAAAAGCCCACCTATGCGACGGACTTTGAGAAGGTTTATGACGGAAAGCAGACCGCACTCCCGGTTGAGAAGCCGGAGGGCTGTACTGGGGTGAGTATCCGGTATGCTGGAACCACTGTCGCTGGCGCAGCCGTGCAGGGTACCCGCGCTCCCTCTGAGGCAGGGACCTACACCGCAACCGTGACGCTCACAATGGCTCCCGGCTACAATGCAGGCGACCCGCTGACGGTCAACTACATCATCCACCAAGCAGAGCAGCCCTTCGATACCCCGGTCATGGTCGCATCCATGTCAGATTCGATTGCAGTAACCGCCATTACCGGCACCAAGTACGGCGTCGAGTATAAGATCGATGATGGCGAATGGCAAGACCGTAATATCTTCACTGGGCTGAAGCCAGAAACAACCTACACCGTTTATCAGCGGCTGAAGGCTTCCCCCGATGGAAACTATAAAGCCTCTGAACCGACTTCTGTGCAGGTTACAACCACGAAAACTGGATCTGCCAGTATTTCGATTCCTTTTTCTCCTCGTTTTGAGAGCAAGACCTATGATGGCGCTGGGCTGTTCGACGGAATGGGCAGTAAGTGGTACGAACTCACCTTTGGTGGAAACACCGTTCGCGTGACTATCGCCGCCTACCTCTCCCCCGACATCGACCCGACCTCTCTCCCGCAGAATTACGATGAGTCGAGCGAGGTGAAAAATCCGACAACCGCCGCTCCGTATGTGATTCGGTATACACTGCCCGCAGGCTATGTCTGGGCAGATACCGGAGCGCAGACCATCTGCGACGGTCTCTGGATTTATCCCGCCTTCAGTGATATCTATGTCGGAGATACTCCGGCAGATGTTACCCTGAGCGGCGGAACCCCTGACTCCAACTCGACGCCATCTGCCGGACACGGCATGCACTTCTCCCCTTCGAGCAATAGCCCCTTTGACACCAGCAAAGCCGGCACTTCGTCTATTTTCACTGAGGTGTCTACCGGTACAGCAGTAACTCTTTGCGAGTTCCCTGTGATCGTTCTCCCCTGGGTCATTACTGAGAAGGACGCCCCCACGGTCAAGATTGCAAATGATGCCATATTTGACGCATCCATGCTTCCCGTGACGGTTGCCGTGACCGCAAAAGCCCATGACCGAGAGAAGATCTTCCAGGTCCCCGTAACTTGGGACACTGCTGGGTTCGATGTCTCTAAGGACACACAGACGATCCCTGGCACCTTGGACTTCAGCGGTATTGCTGAACTGGAGGGTATTCCCGATACCAGCATCTCCGTTATCGTTACCCGTTTGGCGGCCTCCATATATGTCCCCGCAGGCGATCCTCTCGCCGATGTGACATATAGCGGCACCGGTCTGTTTGACGCCGGCAAGGATTATGTGGTAAACATCAATGGCGTGGATATTCCTGTCCAGCGGACGGCTTACCTTGTCTCCGATGATTCTGCCGTCGAGAACCCCACTGCCGCCGGCAAGTACCGGATCCGCTCCGTCCTGCCGGATGGATACCTCTGGGAAGGAACAACCTCCCAGGAGTGGGATGAAAATGTCTGGATCTATCCGGTCGTCATCCCCATTTATGTGAGCGAGAGCCTGAGTAATTCCGGTTTTGAGACTGGAAACGGCGCATACTCCTTCAGCTTTGGCGCAAATCCCGACTTTGACTCCTCCACCTCTGGAACAAAGACAGTCTCTGTCATCGCCGCCGGCGGCGAGTTCACAGAGGTGATCTCCCTGGATATCGACGTCCTTTCCTGGACAGTGATTGGGAAACAGACCGCCGAGGCTGCCGGAAAGTACGGCACAACATTTGATGCTCTGAACCTGCCCGCCACGGTCAAGGTGACCGCAAGAGGAAGCGGAGACGAGCAGGAGTTCGATGTTCCTGTGATGTGGTCCAATGCGAACTATAACAGTTACGCAGAGATGCAAACCATCGAAGGAACTCTGGATTTCAGTTCTATCCCTGAGCTTTCTGGGCAGGAGGATGTAACGGCATCCGCCGTCATCCGGCTCGCTATGAATGAGGTTTCCGCTCCCAACATGGCGGACTTCACCAAGACCTATGACGGAACCAGCTCCCCCATGTCTGTCCCGGCGCTTCCAATCGGCATTGAGAGCTGCGACATCTCCTACTCCGGCACGTCCTTTGCCGGAAATGAGTATGGCCCCAGTGTGGACGCCCCGGTAAATGCCGGTGAGTACACCGCAACGGTCTCCTTCACCATGGCAAATGGGTACGCCCAACTGCCTGCGGCAGAGGTCCCCTACACCATCAACAAGGCCGCTCAGGCCGCCCCCGCATTTATTGAACTGGCGGTCTCCTCCTACGACAGCATCGTCCTGAGACCTGTGGACGGCGCTGAGTACAGTAAGGACGGCGTTGCCTGGCAGAGCGACAACTCCTTCTACGGACTGACGGCGAATACGGAGTACACCATGTATGTCCGCATGCCCGCCACCGCTGATGGAAACTACAGCCCGTCCGAGTCCCTTACGATGTCCGTAACGACATCCAAGCGGGACGCCCAGGCTCCGTCCCTTGCAACACGCACCGTCACCTACTCCGGCGAACCCCAGGCATATACCGTTGCCGCCATCACCGGAGTCAGCGAGACGATCATTACCTACGCCCTCAACGGGGAAATCCTGGCGAGTGCGCCGGTGGATGCCGGGGAATATGACGTCAGCATCTCGTTCCGCATGGAGAACGGCTACAAGCAGCTGGATCCCATGACGAGCAAGCTGATTATCCTCAAGGCGTCCCAGAACGCCCCCGCCGCCGCCCTGACCGCCGCCTCTGACACTTCCCTGACGGTTTCCAATATCGCCGGGGCTGAGTACAGCATCGACGGCGGAGCCAACTGGCAGCCGTCCAATGTCTTTGCGAATCTGGAGCGGAATACCCCATACACCATCCTCGTTCGCATGGCTGAGGATAGGAACCATGAGGCTTCCCCCTCTGTCGAAGTGAAGGGCAGCACCACTGCCACTACCTCCGAAGTACCCTCCATGCTGCCGGCCTACAACGTGACCTATGACGGCTCCCCCAAGGAGTATATCCACGCTGCCAGTCTGGCTGATATTGAGGGAGTTCAGACTGTCACGGTGACCTACACCGGCACCACAAACGCCGGAACTGGATACCGCAGCACCACGCCTCCCACTGAGGCCGGTCAATATGCGGTGACCATCACCATGACGGCGAAGCCCGGATACACCCTGCAGCAGTCCCTGATCGCCACCAAGCTGACCATCGACCGCGCCCCGCAGGATCTGCCTGAGAATCCCAGCATTGCCAAAGTCACCACCGCAACCGTGACGGTCAATCCTATTGCGGGGGCGGAGTACAGCGGTAATAACGGGGCCTCCTGGCAGAGCAGCAATATCTTCAGCGGCCTTGCGCCGGAAACCTCCTTCATCGTTCTGGTCCGCATGGCGGAAACGCCTAACTATCTCGCCTCCGGGACAATCTCCCTGCCGGCGACAACTCTGGCGAATACCGGGCTGACCTACGATATTGACTTCCGGAACGAGACTATTTCCTTCAACGAGCAGGTCGTTGAGATGTCCCTGACGAATTTCTTCAATGGGACGATTTCCTCTGGCACCCCCGTTACTCCCGGTCTGGTACTCTTTGCCCGGCTGGTGGACAACGGCACCGGGTCTGTCGGGGCCTCTGTCCCCATTCAGATCCCCGAGCGTCCCGCCACCCCCGACGTGAAGTTCAATACGACTACGTATGAGCTGAATACCACATCCGCGATGGAGTATTCCGCCGACAACGGTGCAACCTGGTCGGCCTGCGGGGATAACATGGACGCCTCCTTCCTTGGCGGCTCCGTGCTTCTGGTTCGGTATGCGGCGACTGACGGTTCCTTCCGCAGCGATGCGAAGAACGTGTTTATCCCTGCCCGGCCCAATGCCCCCGCCCTGTCCGTCAATCTGAAGACGGAGCGGCTGAACACCACCTCCAACATGGAGTATTCGGATGACGGCGGCGCTTCCTGGAAGCCCTGCATGCCCGACATGTCCCTTTCCGACCTTGCCGGCGAGACTATCATGGTCCGCACCAAGGCCAACGCAAACAGCCCCGCCAGCGCCAGTGCATTCGTAAATGTTCCTGAGCGTGCGGACGCTCCTGAGTACAGCATCTCGATGTCCGCAGAGACATTGACCGCCAATGCTCCCTTCGAGTATTACGTCAATGGCGAGTGGACCGAGGCCGAGAACCTGAACCTGTCCAGCCTGTGCGGGCAGACCATCCTGATCCAGTCCCCTGCCGCCGATGGCAAATTTGCCAGCAGCCGGGTGTCTGTCGCCGTTCCCCTGCGGGGGGAGACTCCCGTTGTGGAGGTGGAAGAGCAGACACTTACCATCAACACTGCGATTGGCATGGAGTATTCCGTGGATAACGGAGCATCCTGGAACGCCGCAACGGTCAACATGGACATTACCCCCTATGCAGGAATGACCATGCTGGTTCGCCGCTCTGTGACAGAGACGATGTTCGCCAGTAATCCCGCCGTTGTTCAGATTCGCTCCCTTGGCAAGGCCCCGGTCATCACCGTAGACAATGTAAGGGAGATTGCCGATACGACGGCTGAGATGGAGTATTCCACCGATGGTGGCAAGACCTGGACTTCAGCTCCCGATGATTTGGATGTTTCCAGCCTGACGGGCGGTACTCTGGAAGTCCGCATGAGTGGCACAGCGACAGAGTTCCCCAGCGAATCTGTCACCGTTACAATCCCCGTCCGCAATGAGGCCCCGGAGGTCTCTGCGGACATGGTATCCGGACAGTTCGCTTTCCCCGCTGGAACGCAGTATTCCCCTGACGGCGGCGACAACTGGATGGAGGCCCCCAACACCATCATGGACTCCATGTATGGAACGACCCTCCTGTTCCGCACTCCTGCGGACGAAGCACACTTCGCCAGTATCTCCGTGCCTGTGGCTCTGCCCAGCCGTCCCGACGGCCCCGCAGTCGCCTTTGACATGAAGAACCTGACCGTCAACACTACCTCCGCTATGGAGTACAGCAGCGACGGCGGCTACAGCTGGACGCCCGCTCCCGATGGTCTGGATGTTTCCGGACTGCTGGGCAAGACGGTCCTGTTCCGTTATACCGCCACCAGCACCACTCCCGCCAGTTCCAACACGGAGCTGGAGCTGCCTGCCGGCGCTTCCGTTCCCGTTGTCTCTGTGGACTGTGAGAATGAGCAGCTGATCGCCTCCGAGCTTACTCTGGAGTGGAGTCAGGATAATGGACGCACCTGGTCTGTCTGCAAGACCCCCATGAATGTGGGAGAATATGCCGGCAGAGAGCTGCTGTTCCGCGTGCCGGGTACTACTGAGAAGCCCGCAAGCGCTTCCGTACCCGTGACAATTCCCAGACGGGAAAACACCCCCGCCGTGGATGTAGATGTCGTATCCGAGACTATCAACACCACCCCCGCGATGGAGTATAGCCTGAATGGCGGACTTTCCTGGACGCAGGCTCCTATGAGTCTCGATGTCTCCCAGATGACTGGCGAGGCTGTCCTGGTTCGTACCGCCCACACCAGCAGCTCCTTCGCCAGCCATGCAGTCTCCGTTACCGTCCCCACCCGGGCCGGCTCCGTCAATGTCTCTGTGGACATGGAGAAGGAGATCCTGAACACGACCACTGGTATGGATTACTCCCTGGACAATGGGCGCACCTGGACACAGGCCCCCGCCGGACTGAATGTCTCTGGCATGACGGGTTCCGTTGTTTTGGTTCGCAGCCATGGGACTGGATTCCAGTTCGCCGGTGAGCCGGTAAGCGTAGCTGTCCCCATTCGAAAGGATGCTCCCACGGTCAACGCCGACCTTCGCAACGAACTGTTCTCCGTCCCCGATGGAGCGGAGTTCTCCAGCGACGGCGGCAAGACCTGGATTGCGGTTCCCTCCGCTATCACTTCCGAGATGCTTGGCACGACCGTTCTGTTCCGCTTCCCTGCGGATGAGTCCCGGTTCGCCAGCGCCCCCGCCGCTATCACCCTTCCCTCCCGTCCCGATGGCCCGACCCTCTCCCTTGACAGGGATGCGATGACGGTCAACACGACATCCGACATGGAAGTCAACGTGGACGGGACCTGGATGCCTGCGACCGACAATATGGATGTGAGCGGATACCAGGGAAAGACGCTTCAGTTCCGCTATGCTGCCTACGATACGATGCCTGCCAGCTCTGTCACTGAGCTGACCATTCCCACCGTTACCCCCGTCCCCGTCCTCAGTCTTGATATGACCAATGAACAGATCGTCTCCGACCAGGAGGGTTCCGTTCTGGAATATAGCGAGGATGGCGGCGAGACCTGGTTCCCCTGCGTGATGCCGATGAATATCGGCGATATGGCTGGGAAGCAGGTGATGTTCCGTACTCCCGCCGACGGCGAGACGCCCTGCAGCAAACCCGTTACCGCAACCATCCCCGTCCGCGCTGGGAAGCCTGAGTTGGCTCTCGACACAGAGATGGAAATGGTCTCCGCCAACCCCGCCGAAGGACTCTCTTTCAGCACTGATGGCGGTGAGACCTGGATGAAGCTGGAAGGCTCTCTGAACATTTCTGGACTGACAGGCACGACCGTACTTGTACGGGTCTCCTGCACGACCGAAAAGCTCGCCAGCGAGCCTGCGGACATCGTTATTCCCAACCGCAGCCCCGCTCCTGCCCCTGTTATTGACATGACGGCAGAGACTATGAGTGCCGGCCCATCCATGGAATTCTCCCTGGACGGCGGCAGAACGTGGACTCCCGCCGATGATACCGTCTCCGTCTCCGGCATGGCTGGCGCGTCCCTGATGCTCCGGTACGCCCACACGGATGACTCCCTTCATGGCGAGTCCGCAATCATCGCTATCCCCGCCCGTCTGGCGGCCCCCGACGTCTCCGCTGACCTCCGCTCCGGCAAGTTCAGCGCACCCGAAGGGACTGAGTTCTCCACTGATGGCAAGACCTGGGGTAAAATCCCCGCCAGCATCGGCGAAGACCTGCTTGGCAAGACGGTCTTCTTCCGCCTCCCCGCCACTGACAAGAACTTCGCCAGCCACACAGTCGAAGTTGCCCTGCCCCTCCGCTCCGATGGCCCAGTTCTCTCCCTTAACAAGGAGGCCCTAACTGTCAATACGGATACGAGCATGGAATACAGCATCGACAATGGCGCTACCTGGCATAAGGGCGTCAACAACATGAGCGTTGCCGGCCTGCTGGGTAAGACCCTGACAGTCCGGTATGCCGCTGTGAAGGGCGCTCCTGCCAGCTCTGAGACCACCCTGGTCATCCCCACCCGGGGACCCGCCCCCACAGTGACCGCCTACAACGTCTCCGCCTATGGGCGCAACGACGGCGTCATTACCGGAACAAATACGAGCATGGAGTACCGGAGAGCCGGCGTCTCCTCCTGGACGAAAGTTACAGGTTCGAGCATCGGCTTCCTCTCCGCCGGAACCTACGAGATTCGCTATGCGGCGACCGCCAACAGCATCGCCTCTGAGTCCCGTATCGTCACCATCTACTCCCCTGCTCCTGGACAGACCGGTCCCGGAACAAATCCAGGCAACCCCGGCGGCTCCAATCCCGGCGGCGGGTTCTACCCCAGCAACCCCGGCAGCGGTTCCACCGGGTCCTTCGAGAAACGCTACACCGTGAAGTTTGAGACCAATGGCGGTGGCTCTATCAAGAGCCAGACCGTTGACAGGAACGGCTATGTGGAAGCTCCGCAGGTGCCGGTCAGAGAGGGTTATACCTTCCTTGGCTGGTACTCGGACGCCAAACTGACAAAGCTCTACGATTTTGAGACCAAGGTCAAGAGCAGCTTCACGCTGTACGCCGGCTGGACGGAGACTTACATCTCCGATGACGGCAGCAGCGGTTCTAATGGCGGATACGTTGACCCGACCCCCGTTGACCCCACCCCCGTCAATCCTGCGCCTGACACAAACACCTCCCTGGTAGACGGCGACCTTGGCACCTCTTATGTCAATGGACGCGCTCCCGGGAAGTTTGAGCCGAATGCAGGCATCACCAGAGGTGAGGTTGCGGCTATCCTCTTCCGGCTCCTGTCGGAAAACACCAAGACCCGCTTCTACGCACAGAGCAATGACTTTGTGGACGTTCCCAGCGACTCCTGGTACAACGAGGCGATTTCTACCCTCGTCCAGGCTGGAGTACTTGGCGGCTATGGAGATGGCACCTTCCGTCCCGACCAACCGGTCACCCGCGCAGAACTCGCTGCCATCCTTGTCAGGGTGCAGGGCGGTTCTGCCTCGGCAGGAAACACCACTTTCACCGACACCGATGGACATTGGGCTGAGGGCTACATCTCCTCCGCTGTATCGTCCGGGCTGGTGTTCGGGTACGACGATGGGTCGTTCAAGCCGAACCGCAGCATCACCCGCGCAGAAGCTGTGACGATGATGAATCGCCTGCTGATGCGCAGCCCGATGAGCAATTCCGATACTGGCAGCGTATCCTTCACCGATGTCCAGTCCTCTGACTGGTTCTACGGTGATGTGATGGCGGCAGCCAACGGATATCTGTGCTAATACCTGAAAAGACCCTGGGGAGAAATCCCCGGGGTCTTTTTATAGACATCGTCTATTTTAATTTGATATTTTTCACTAGATATGCATAATATATGGCAGCTTTCCGCAAAGAAGTGATTTGAGAAGGCTCACCCCTAAAAAACGATGAAAGGAGCAAATAATGCTAAACAAAAAGGTAACTCCGTTTGAGCTTAAATGTGCGCATATCGCCTTAATTAAAAGACTGAATTTAAAAATCAACCAGGATTATACCTACGACAATTGGCTCGTCCCAGTCGTTGACGCCAAACGTCCCTTTGGCAACTCCGATATGCTGGGCGACATCTTCAGCATCATAGGGGTTAATCCGGATGCCAATGGCAATTACGCCGAAGCTGACCAGCTTAGCGCATACCTGCTGTTGGCAGAGCTGCCTGCTGCCATGGACGCCATAATGAACTATGAGACTTTTACTCCGGGGGTGTATGAGATTGACAACCGCGGCGGGGCCTTCTCCATGCAGCTTGCCAAAAATTACATCACCCTCTCCCCTGCCTTGAATGCCCTTAGGGAAAACCAGGAGCTGTCCAAGTACTTTGAGAGAACCGATCTCCTCTGTAGGTCCATCTGCGGAGACAAGCCCTGGGCCAAAGTACGGGAGATGCTGGAGGGAAGCGTAATGTGGCTGGAGCCAGAAGACCCACGGCGGAAAGAGGTTAAGCAAATTCTGGATATTTTCGATGAATTTCGAAAGAAAAGCATACTGACAACAGAATAAGGAATCGCAGCCTGTTTCTCTTTTGAGACGGGCTGCGTTTTCTTCCATCGCCCAAAACAGCTTGCAAATACCAATAGCCCGTGATAAAATGTAGACAACATTTCAAATATGGGAGGAGAAGTTATGCCTCAACCGCAAGAAAACCAGTACTCTTACGCCGATTTGCTGGAGTGGGACGAGAATGTCCGGTACGAATTATATAATGGGCTTCCTGTCTCCCTTGCGTCCCCTTCAAGCACCCACCAGATGATAAGCGGAGATTTGTTTTCGCAGCTATACTCTTTTCTAAAGGGCAAGGGGTGTCAGGTATTCTCCGCCCCTCTCGACGTTCGGTTATTCGAAAAATCTGGAGACTCCCCAGAGAATGTTTCTACCGTAGTACAGCCAGACCTGATGGTTGTATGTGACAGAGAAAAAATTGACCGGCATGGGATCTGCGGCGCTCCGGACATGATTATCGAAATTACCTCCAACTCCACTCATCGAATTGACCGCCTCACAAAGTTCAACCTGTACCAGCGAGCAGGCGTCCGGGAGTACTGGATCGTAGACCCATCTACTCGGGTTATTTCTGTCTATATTCTGAAAAATGGCGCATACCATATGCAATCTGTATACTCTTCAGATGCTATTATTCCCGTTGAGATTTTGGATGGCTGTAAGGTAGATTTCTCATCAGCTTTCCAAGGAATATGATATGCAAAACACGCGCAGACCTCTGTTCTTTTCAGAGGTCTGCTCTGTTATTTCCTGTGATTCCTGTTCATTTCTCACCCAAATTTTGCGCGAAATCTAATTGACTTTTGCGTCAAAATATGGGATACTTGTTGAAGAAAAACCCGGAGGTTTTCAAAATCTCGTTGTAAAAAAATCAATATTTGGAGGTGGTCATTTATCAGCTATACTACAAAAGAGGAGAAACTAAGAGTCAAATACTATCGGAAAAACATAAAGAAACAAGAGAACAAACCTGGGCCGCTTCAAACAATTATGGAAAGATCTTTCTCCAGCGCAATCCATATTCACGCTTCCTTATCTGATATTTCATTTGAAACATTGACGAGGGAAATCTATTTTTTCAGCAAAGACATTCCGTATAAAACGTTTACCCGGCTCTACGATGCACAACTGGAATTCGCTGGAATCGCAGAGGAAAAATTTATTTTTGGACTTCACGGTTTTTACAATTCCCTCGTTGACAAGGTCAAAAAAGAAAACAAATACGATGAGCTTTTTGCTTTCATAGGCGCTGTCATGCGAATGCGGGATGAGAAACGAGGAACTGTAAGCGAAGTAATCATCTATTCCTATCTGGATCTTACTATGCAAACCATGGAATACCTTCGCCCCAATAAATTTGCTCTCGACACCTGCGTCTATGGCCTCAGATTGGACGGATCAATCATCACCGACACCTACCCATATGCCTATTCCGATGATCCTCCTACCCAAATCCAGAAGATGCTCCATGAAGGAAAACCTGCTCCAACAGCAGATGAAATATTTGCGCTTTACCGAAAGGTAGGAATCCACCTTAAATCGGTTTCCGATCTTGCCCTTTTCGAGCAAATTCAGCGGATTCACATCAACTCTGTTTGTACGCTTCTCCCCTACATTAACGAGAATACTCTCGATATGGCTCCAGTTAAACCTTATGAGTCAATGGAAATTCCTTTACAGGATTTCACTTGTGAGAACCACACCCTCAGCGATTTACAGGCTAAGATGAAGGACAATCCCCCTCAAATCCCCGCTTTTGGTCTACAATTTCTCTTCCAGGATTGGACTGGGGAGCTAAAGGCGATGAAGCTGAGGGAAGTGAAGGAGAAAGGCGTTATCCTTTACAGGCTCGAAACTGCGTATGGGAATCTCTTTGGTTATCTGGAACCGAAGTCTGGATACATCTCCTCCGTCTTAAATGAAACGACGATTCCGGGAATCTTTGAGCGCTTTGCGTTGTTGCTCATGGCCTTGTGTCTCACGCAATCCCCCTCCCCCATTCCAACCCCTATCCTCTGTCAGAAGGGAATACCTATCCAGACAACAGTTCTTTCGGAAAACCCTATACCGGAATTTGCACACAACTGTGGAAGGGATTCTTCTCAAAAATATACAAGGAACAACACCCCTGTTATTACAAACCTTCAAGCGACAATCTCCACCGCAAAAGCACTGACAGCAAATCCCGCTGTGGCTGCGAGGTTCAGCTTCGGAACGTAAGCTGTCTCCACGCCTAAAGGTGAGACTCCGGAGATCGAAAGCCTGAACCTTTCCTCTTCGACAGCATACTAACATACTATGCCCCTGCGAAGTACTTATCATGATACTTCGCAGGGGTTTCTCCGTATCATGAAAAATTTCCAAGGAAGTTACCTGTACATTTCGCTTAAATAGATGCCCCGCCGCACTCTTTTGACTTTCACAGTCTCCATCCCCATTCCCGCTACTTACTTCTGGGACATTTTTGTTGGCGCAAGAACAGTTCGGCCCACGCCAGAGTCTCTTGTGCCGGCCCACAGATTTTTGAAACGTCAAATGCCATTATTGACATTTGACGTTTTTACTATTCAAGGACTTGATAATTTTTCGTACCATTGCATATTATGTTCCAGAATCACCACAAAAGGATGGATATGAAAGGAGAAGCAAAATGCCCAATTCAATCACAATCTTGACCGACCGACGGAGAAGTCTGGTGGAGCGCAAAAACCAACTCAAAAGGGACTATGAGGAAGCAGCTCGGGAGATCGACAAGGAGATTTCTCGCATCGACGAGGCCCTCAAGACCATTGAGAAAACGGTAGCGCCTTACAAATGCAAGGCATGTGGCGGAACAGGACAACGCACAGGAGTCGATGCTGCTGGCAGCCGCGAGGAATACCCCTGCAAAAAGTGCCGCGGCACAGGCTACGACATGTCCATGTCCTGAATCAATATTCTGAAAAAGGTACAGGAGGTTATCGTGAAAAAAGAAATCAATAACCAGTTTATTAAGGAAGATACCATCATCGTAACAGAAAACGCAGACGGCAGAATGTACATCTTGCGGGCGAAGTACATCTGGGACATTCTCGATGACTGGAATGGGGACTGCGAGTTCGTTCCATCGAACGACGCCCGCGTGTTCTTTGCTGCCTGGAACGGCAAACCCATCAACCCGTACGCCTACACAGACTTCGAGTCCCTGCTGAAGCTTCTGCGGGACAAACTCTAATATAAATCAAAAAAAAAGAAAGGAGATGCACAGCGTGGTCTTTTCAAGGAAAAGATCCGCTCTGCAAAAAAAAGCAAAAATGGGTGCTACAATTCATATGCACATAGAAGTCCAGAAGGACGGACAGTGGCTGCACTATTCCGCACCAAGCATATTGAGAGACAGAGATTTCTTCGACCTGGTTGCCGGTATCTATTGCAACCTCGATCCCATTGTCACTCCCAGAGGTTTGCCTGCCGATATCTCGCCTTTGACGTCATACTGCTACGCTCTGGACGAGGAAAGCTATCGTCTTCATCACCAAGGCTGGCTGAGCTCTAAAGAACTTTTGGCACTCCAATGTCGACTGAATGAGATATATCCGGAAAAGTTCTCACTGGAGAAGGATCTGGAGGAGAGCTATTTCCACTGCTACATCGACGGCGGCGCCATTGCTACCCACAAGGGCTTTGATGACGCCCGTCTCATCTTCTGGTTCGATCATTAAGCGCACAAAAACCGCCCTGTTCACAAAAACGGGGCGGTTTTCACAAAAGGTGCAAGGAGAATTTCATGAAAGACAATCAATACTCAAAGGTCGATACAGTAACTGTCCCTAATGTCGAGAATCTGATTACTACGGAATGCCTTAGTAGGGAGCTGTAGCGCCTGTAAGCATCAAATCCACCTCGGACCTGACAGTCCTTGTAAAACCTGCTTCCGTGACCCCAAAGGCACAACCAAAGGTCTTCGCTCAATGAATAACTGGGAGTGGAACCCCAACCTCGACAGTCCCTCTCTTACCCCCAACGACCCCTCCCTCCGGAAGCCCTTCATGGAATGGCGGGAAAACCTTACTGGCACGTAGGATTGCGACAGGAATCTGAGACGAAAAGGAGACGGGCAATGAAAATTCGGATGCTTGAGACTGTCCTCCCTGACCTTCTCTTCTTGGCAAAGCCGGGAACAATCCTGCAGTCCGGGAACGAGTATGAGGCAAGAGCAAACAAGAACGGGGCAATCTCTGGGCTGTGTCCCAATGGCGAATATCTCGGGGTTCGCCCCGGTGAATTCGTATTTAAGAGTGTCCCAGCCTGGGTTCAGGCGATTTGGGCCGAGGTAAATCCTCAGGCTCTGGATGGGACGAGGATTGAAAACAAAAAGGAGTAACAAAAATGGAAATTTGTGCAAAAACAGAACTGGAATTCCTGCCCAACAATTGCCGGGCTTGTCCGCTTAATGAGCAATTTTCCCCCAATGTGGACGCAAAGTGTCGAATCCTACGGACATATATGCACGATGGAAGCAATGAGCGGCCCACCAAGTGTCCGTTGAAAGCCAAGGCCGAAGGAGTTTTTATCGATTGCACAGCAATGGACAAACTCCCCGGGGGATGCGAAGAGTGTGAGATGGGAGACAGGTACGGGTGCGTCGGGGACGTGTACTGTCGCATTCTGAACGATTATTTCACCGGGAACGTCACGCCTCCCTGCAAGGAGCGCCCCGACAAATGTCCTCTTATGGAAGTCCCACACAAATCTTCATCCCTCCCCACTTACGCCGATTTCCTTGAAATGGACGGGGATCCGGTTTTCATCACTCTTCATCAAAATACAGATGGTGAACAGAATGAATTTTGGGCGCTAGTTCATATTGAGGATAATAAAATATATCTAAGGAACCGCTTGGGTGAGTGCCTGAAATACGAGGAAATTGAAGCGGATGTTGAGGCGATTTCTGCTTTCCACGGGATTTCAGCTGTCCCCATAACCCTCGATGAACTGACAGAGAAAGAAGACGAGGTTGTCTTTTTGAAATGGAAGGATGACGAAGAAGTATATGGTGAATTTGTCTTAGTTACAAAATACCGTCCCAGTGGAATAAATTACCTGTGCGCCGATGGAAGTACGGGGAGAGAACGCTACGTGATGCACGATGAAGATTGGTTTGTATACCGCCTTGGTTGCAATCAAGATGCCGTCCATGAAATCAAAAATGGAAAAAGTCCTCTGCCCCTGGAAGAGCTAAAGACATTGTCTTCCGCAGCAGGCCCTGCAATATACACGCAGCCAGTTTTCATCAAGCTCAAGCTGGCGGAGGATTTGCCTGACGGAACCTGGGACGGCTCTCTGGGATTTGCCGCCGTAAAATTTGACAAAAACAGCCAATTTGCGAAGGCGTGGACAGCCGGCAATCCCGTCCCTTTCAAATTAGATGAGAATGAATACGGGAGAACCTGGAGTGCGTACTTCCAAAAGCCAGATTTCTCTAAATAATTCAGAATAATTATGCCCGCCAGAAAGGATATTTTTTTCCTTCCTGACGGGCTTTTTCTTTTTTCAGAATGGTGAGCACGAAAATAAATCCCGTACGCACCCTCAGACGACTCTGACGACTTCCAGGTGGTCTGCACCATAGTTCTTCAGCATTTCCGTGCCAATTTCTCTGGCTAACTCCTCCGTATCCTCATGGATATATGTCTGTCCAAGGTCAACGGGGTAGCCATGGTCCATCTTTATAAATGTCAGCCTCCATTTAGGCAGAGAAGCAGTAAATATCTCCAGAAAAACGCAGTAACTGAACCCCTCCTTATCATAGAATTCCGTCGAGAAGACCGGGGACCAGTTTTTTGTTCTCCATGCCTCACAGAATGTTTCGTAGAATTTTTTAGTGAAATAGGTAAGCCTGACGCCTTCAGGACTTGCTTTTAATGCCGCCCTCATAGCCCTATAACCCAACATGGATATAACCTCCTTGTTTTTATTTTTGACTGTAGATAAATCGTCCGATCTCCTCATGTTCCGGGGTGTTCTAATCCCACAGAAGCTGATCGAGCGAACTCACGGACTCTTCTTTCGCTTCATCATCCAGTTCCCTTGCGATTTCCTCCTTTATGGACCATTCCGTGACCCGGTCCATGTGGCGGGCCCACTGGGACTTCTGTAAGACAGAACCGCCCTTTTGGATGCAAAGTTCATTTCGACATCATCGATAAGGTCTTTCAAATAGAACATAATAGCTCCCCCTTGTTTCTTTTTTCCTTTTTGTGTCCGCCAAATATAGGTTTTGGGATTATATGCATCTAAAATAAAAATATAAACTCCCCAGACTCACTTCCTGAAAGGGATAGGTCTGGGGAGAGTTTTTGAGGATGAAGGAATATTTTGTATCTTCGGTTCCATCTGCATACTGTCTTTTCCTGGACATCGACGAAGCCAATTATGAACTCCAAGAAAGGGTCCGCCTGTTCAGAGGAGAATAAAACCACAACCACAGGAAGACCCGTTTCCGCCGTCAAGGAAACTTGGTCAGCCGGTAGATGGCTGGAAAATCCCTTACAACATCACCCATCAGCAGGAACCCCGCCATCCGGCGGGGTTTTCTGTGTGTCTCTACGGGCATATAGCCCTCAGGTGTTCTTTTGCTTTCTCGGTCGCACATCTACCCCGTGGCGTCCTCGTCAAAAACCCAATTTGCAACAGATAGGGTTCATGAGCATCCTCAATAGTGATAGCCTCCTCGTTAATGGTGGAAGCCAACGTTTCCAGGCCAACGGGACCTCCCCCATAATACTCGATCATTGCCCGAAGGATCCTGCGGTCAATCCCATCTAGCCCAAGACGATCTATTTCGAGAGCCGTGAGTGCGGTATCCGCCAGAGACTTACTGATAGTTCCATCTCCTAGCACCTGGGCGAAATCCCGAATCCTTTTCAACATCCGGTTCGCAATCCTCGGCGTCCCCCGGCTCCTTCCCGCTATTTCACCTGCCCCCTCCCTGTCAATCGGGACATGCAGGAGAGCAGCGGAGCGGGTGACGATGAGGGACAGCTCCTCCTTCGTATAGAGTTCCAACCGGAGGGTGACTCCGAACCTATCCCTTAAAGGCGCTGAAAGCTGTCCAGCTCGCGTTGTTGCTCCGATAAGTGTAAACCTTGGCAAATCTATTCGTATGGACTTTGCAGCTACCGGCCCCTCCCCTATCACAATATCGATGGCAAAATCCTCCATGGCAGAATATAAGACCTCTTCCACGGCCCGGCTGAGTCGATGTATCTCATCAACAAAGAGGACATCCCCCTCGTTCAGATTTGACAACATCGCTGCCAAATCACCGGGCCTTTCAATGGCAGGCCCCGACGTCACCCTGAGATTCACTCCCATTTCCATTGCGATGATATTGGAGAGAGTCGTCTTCCCAAGGCCGGGCGGCCCGTGCAGCAGGATGTGATCCAGGGACTCACACCGCTTTTTTGCCGCCTGTATGAATATCTCAAGGTTTCCCTTCGCCTTCTCCTGCCCTATGTATTCGCTAAGCGTTTTAGGCCGCAGACTGAAATCTTCATCCGCAGGGGTATTTGTCGGAATTATTAAAGACGTATCGGCCATGGTAAGCCCTCCATTCTTTTACAATATACTATGCACCTGAAGGATTTTTTACCAATCCAAATTCTGAAATTTATAATTTTCTCTCAAAAAGCATACCATTTGCTAATTCCAAACCAAAAAGGGAGCGAATCGGAAAGGAGTTCTTATGAACATGAAAATCACGGAAGGGCTTACTGTTACAGAGCGGAGGAATCAGAAAGGAGAAAACCACTATTCAAGATATTTGCCGAGTTTCTTCATTGACGATGACTGCTTCAGTTCCGCCATCAAGCGGCTCGGAGGATATACCTACAACGTCTGCGTTGGGAAAATCGGGGAGGTGACCATTTTCAATGGGTCTACATGGTTCTCTGTTTCCAACGTCAATTCCTATGATGATTGCGATATGTGGGCAGAGCGGGTTGAAATGGAAATTTACGAGGGGATTGGTACAATCAGTCCCATCCACATTCACCACCCCGTACCCGGCCTCCATTCCTGGGGAATCGAATTTAACCGAGACCGCCTGTTCTGGGACCGAACTGCAGCAGACTTTGTAAAGGAAGCTCGCAAGCTCCTGGATTCTGGTTGGTTCTACCAGAGTGGATCTGATCATCCGGACAGCGGGTATCAGTTTTTCGAATTCTTGGGAGATCCTGCAAGAGAAGAGCCGGAGTATTTTGTTCGAGGCCACGCCATCGAGATTGCAAAGGCCATCGGAACCATCGTTTTTCTTTAAACCCAACACGGAAGCTTGCTTCTGCCGGCAAGAAGAATTTTTAGGGAGCCAGTTGGTTGAACGTATATGCAAAGGAAGGGTTATAAATATGACCAAGAAGCAGATTGCCGCTTTGCGGCGGATTATTAAGCGCGAACAGTCGGTGTATGACATTGCTGCGTTCAATGCCAATAAGTGTAGGAGCGATAACAAAACCATCGCTCCAAAACAGACGGGCGTTCACCCCAGTCTCGAAAAGCACATCGTAACAGATAGATGCGTAGCAGTTATTTTTCCCAAGAGTCCGCCGAAACTGCCCGAGGCCGAACGAAGTAACGGGTTATATGAACAAATTCAGCGCGACATCGGCACCCACCGGCATGTTCTGGCTTTAACTGTTACTGCCGCCCATATCAGCGAGTGGAGACAGCTGTCTAAGCCCTGGAGAGTCGGAAATCCACATAGGATTAACGCTCCTCCTGCACAAATTGTTGCGCAGACTCCGGATGGCAGAACGGTTGAGGGATTCTATAATCCCTGCTATTTAGTAGACGCCGTGGAGGCCATCGGCCCTGGAGCTATGATCTAAGCGTCTATGACGGCGGATTCTACTTAAAATCCCTGCTTATATATCCCAAAAACTGGATGGAGAACGCTGACCACGAGATTGCCTACGTTCTCCCGCTTCGATATTAACATGTCGGCCTCTTTTGCAAACTTTGTTGGACGCAAGATAATCCACATAATTTCTATCTGCCACACAGCCCAACAGCTGAATTTTAAAAGGAGAAATCATAATGAAACTTTCTAAGGAAGAAAAAATTGCCGCCTCTACGGCAATGGTCATTGGCGACACCTTTAAGCGGAGCAATGTTCTGCTATTTCCACTGCTCCCCGGAGAATACTGCGTCCAAAAAGCGGATGGTCCCGTGACGGACGAGAACCGGGTCATTACCCGGTCATGGGTCAAAGCTCTCTCCAGCTTTGAGCGGTTTCTGGATGAGGGCTGAAAAGATGATTGAGATTGATGCCTGGGTAGCTGGCGGGTATAAAGTCCGCGCCTTCGACTGGGTCGATGGCAAAAACATCTACCTGAACATCTGTTACTACTGCCCTGGCTCCTCCCTTTCGAAACCCCCAGCGGCAGATCGAAGCTTCCTTCTCCCCATGGATATGGAATCGATGCTCCAAAACCGTCTGCACAGCATCGTGGAGGGACTGATGAGTACCCCTTCCACTCCCAGCAACGAACATGATAGGGGCAGTCATTCCGCGGTAATATAATTTTTCTATTTTGCGTATATTACATCAACTCAATTCCATAAGGCTAAAAGAAGAAAGGCGGATGAAAGAAATGTACAAGAAAAAGGCTGAGGTGCTGCACCCCTACTACGTGATCCTGTCGAGGGATACCAGGTTCGATGATGACCGGCGTCCGGCCCCGGACTACATCCGGCTGATGGATGCCGATGAGGCCATTTCCAGCAACTGGGTCACGGAGACCGGAGAGCGCGTCTGGGTCGTCCCTGCCAAGGACGAGAACCACTACATCACCTTCGTCTGGGGCTTTGATGACTACAACAAGGCGGAACTGTTCTTCTCTCTGATGAAGGGGGAAATCGGTCGGGAAGCGGAGGGGAATGACTCCCTCCCCTGGGCGGTGGAGAAGGGTTACCAGGCGGTTGCCTGACTCCTTCCTGAAATGCAGCGTCACTTCCAATTGTGGGAGTGACGCTGCTTTTTATATTTTCACATCTCTTTTCATACAACAGCAACACCCCCTTGCAAAAGTTGGACAGAAGAAGGCTTGTATTCGAAAGGAGATGATCGCCATCGGGAAACGATATACGATTGAACTTATAGAGGATTGTTCCTCCGCCGCCATCTACAGAGCTGCCATTATTGCGGCTGGGCGCAACCCTGAGACAACAGCAGTTCTGGACGGGAAGAAAATCCTCGTTTCTCAGCATATTTTTGATGCCAATGTGTCATATCGGATGCGCCGGTACAGGAACTTTTCCATGCCGCGAGAACTCTGGGCCATGCATGGGCTGCGTGTCAGCTCCGAGCTTAAGCCCAACGAGGTTGAAATCCATATTGGATTCTTCGAGAAAAACTGATAAGAATGAGGTGAAGGACATGAAAACATTTGAATCTTACTCCCTGCTGATTATGGGTTCTCGACGAATTCATATGAATTTCAACTCCCTGGATACACTCAAAGATGAACTCTCCCAATACTTATCCCCTTCAGAGATCTCCAGCGGCATTCTTCACCGCTTGACGGACTTTACAGGAAAAAAAGCTGATGAGAATGGATATGTCGAAAACAAGTGGCGGAACTTCTCCGTCTGCGCCTATCCCTATGAGGACTAAAAGCACAGCTCACTTTCTTTACAGAATAGCCGCGAGAAAGCCCACTCCGTAAGGGGTGGGAGCAGTCAGAGTGATTGGGCTGTATCCTTATACGGGAATTTTTAGGATGGAAATTCGATAATTTAGGCGTGTATCGCATAGTATATTGCATCCAAGAACATGAAAGGAGCGCCCGCTATGAAAAAAATCATAACCACCCCTCTGGATGAGGTTTCTGAGAACAAGTATCTGGATGATCTGCGGAACAGTCTCAATAACATGTCAAAGTGGCTGCCCGCCATCACTCCAACAGACGGGGAGACACGAAAGTTGCGCATCCCCAAAACAGTTATTGTCCAGGCATCGGACGACATCTGCCAAAGCTTCTTCATGGAACGGCAGGGGGACAGAGACCGCATCATTCAGTTTGTTAGTGAGCAGGTCATGCCAAAGGTAAAGGATGCCGGAATTTACCCCAGAATTTTCATGAAAAATGGCGGCTTTTCCAACAAATATCAATTCAGTGACTGCACTCCTGGAGCAGATGAGGTTCAGATCGCCTTGAACCTCATCGACATGAACTACGCCGCCCTGTGTGTTGGTGCAGAAGGGATTACCGAAGTCTGCCTACGGGAACTCATTCCCCATAACGAGAAGGAAATTCCCAGCATCTACCATGGAATGCCACTCCGCCCTGAGTTCCGGGTTTTCTACGACTTTGACCGGCATCAGCCGCTCTATGTCGTCAATTACTGGGATTGGGCCTATTGTCATAACGCTATCTGCCGAAGCCTTACCGATAAGATTGTCTATGAGGCATACTACCCTACCCTGCTCGATCAGTACAATCAGCTTAAGGACGGCGTGGTCGAGATGGTCGCTGCCGACATGGAAAATGTTGCCGGTCTTTCCGGCATCTGGTCTGTTGATGTCCTGTACTGCGAGCCGCAGGAATATCATAAGGGATACGAGGGCTTCTGGCTCATTGATATGGCTGTTGGCCCCCGCTCCGCATACTGGAATCCCGAACTGGCAAAAGGTTAATTTTCATTCTACATGCCATCCATCCCCATACAATGCAGTCTGCTCTTTTGAGTAGGCTGCGTTTTTGTTCTCTGGAAGAAATTTTAGGGCCAGCAAGAAGGGGATGTTCATGTGTGGGTTTTCAATCCCATGTTTCCTAATTTATACTTTCTTTTTTCATTGCATAATATTTGGCAATTCACTCGAAAGGAAGGTTGAAAAGAAAAAGGCAGAAATTTGTAAGGGCATTCGATATTTTCCCACAAAATCGCATAGTATATATCGAATAAAACCACATGTTTAATTACGAAAGGAGTTATAAAATGAATCTTACCAGCTTGAAATTTACCAACCGCGATCTCCTGCTCATCATCGATGTTCAGAACGACTTCGTTTCCGGCGTCCTTGGCACCAAGCGTGCCCAAGCGCTGATTCCTGACATCGCCCAGTTCATCAGGGACTTCCCCGGGAAGAAGATTTTCACGATGGACACGCACCAGGAGAACTACCTGTCCACCCAGGAGGGGCGGAACCTGCCTATCATCCATACCGTTGAGGGAACCCATGGCTGGGAGCTGATCGATGAGATCAAAGCCCTGGTTACGGACGAGGATATCGTCTTCCGCAAAAAGGCTTTCGGCTCCATGGACCTGGCATGCGAACTCATCCATCACGGCAGTGACTACGACAACATCTACGTCATCGGCTTTGACACCATCTACTGCGTCCTGTCCAACGTTGTCATCGTCAAGGCTGCGGCCCCGGAAGTCCCCATTCATGTGATTGCCTCCCTGTGCGCCTGCGCATCCCGGGAAACCCACAAAACAGCACTGTCCGTTATGAAGACCCTCCAGGTTGACATCATTGACGATGATGTGCTGGATAATCTCCCCGCAAATGAGGGGGAAGCTTGAGGAGGAGCCGGGGCATGCGAGAGAAAAGACGAGTGGGTATCACCTTTGGTTGTTTTATCCCCCTGCACAAGGGGCATCTGTCCATTATCAAGCAGGCGGAAACCGAAAACAACTCCGTCATTCTGGGCGTCACAGGGCATGACATGGATCGGGGCCGGGACTTCATCCCTTTTCTGCGGCGCCTTCGCCTGATGCATAGCGTCTATGCATCCCATTCGAAGGTTACCATTTCTGAGGTTGATGACAGGGCTATTGGGCTTACTGGCACCTTCTCACTTTCCGCCTGGAAACGTTGGTGTGACGAATTGTTCTACGGTGCTGGATATCACCCCAATGATCCCAGAAACGAGTTTCATTGGTATATCGGAGAGAAGTCGTATATCGAAAAAATAGAGACCCTGTACCCAGAGCATCATTTTCATCTTATGGATCGGAGCATCATCCCGTTATCTGGCACAGCCATCCGGGAGGACCCCGAGAGGTATAGTGGGTACATCCATCCGGTATTCCTTGACTACTTGAAGAAAAACGGACAAATTACAAAAAGCTAACAAAAAAGGAGGATTTTATTATGAAATTGCCGCAAATCATCACCAGTCTGCTGGAACAGGATATGTACAAATTTTCTATGGGGCAGGCCATCTACCATCAGTTCCCCGGCTACAAGACCACCTGGTCATTCAAATGCCGCAACAAGGGTGTTCAGTTCACCCGCAAGATGGTGTATGAGATCCTTGACCAGATCCGCGCCTACTGCGACCTGCGGTACACGGAGGATGAGTTGGAATATCTTGATACCATTCCTTGGATCAAAGGCAGCTACATCGATTTCCTGCGTCTCTGGCGGCCTAACTTCAGCGACTTCACTATTACCCAGGACAGTCCCTGCGGTCTCTCCATCGAGACTGCCGGCACCTGGCTCAATACGAGCATGTATGAGATCCCGGTCCTGGCGATTGTCAATGAGGTCTACTTCCGGATGAGTCCGCAGTTCACCGCAAAGGACGGCACACCTGTACAGGCGAGTTATGAGGAACTGCTGGAGTCTTTCAAGTCCAATTTGGATATGAAGTATGGCAAGATTGCCACGGGGCGCTGGTATGCTGGTACGTTCTCCGAATTTGGATTACGGCGCCGGCTGTCGGCCGAAGCTCAGGATCTTGTAGTGGAGCGGTTCAGCCATCTAAAGGATGTCGAGGATTGTCCCAGCCGGTTCATTGGTACATCCAATGTATACCTGGCTCGGAAGTATGGGCTGACGCCTGTTGGCACCATGGCGCATGAGTGGATCATGTGCGTTGGACAGGGGAACCACAAGCATAACCCCGCCTACTCCAACTGGTATGCACTGGATGCCTGGGTAAAAGAGTACGGCGTTTTGAACGGAACGGCCCTGACCGACACCATCACAACCGACTGCTTCTTACGGGACTTCCAGCTCACTTACGCCACCCTCTTCTCTGGTGTCCGGCACGACTCTGGCGACCCCATTGAGTGGGGAGAGAAGATGCTGAAGCACTACCGAAAACTGGGAGTTGACGCCACTCAGAAGACACTCCTGTTCTCTGACAGTCTTGATTTCCAGAAGGCTGACAAGATTTACCGACACTTCCAGGATCGGTGCAAGGTAGCCTTCGGCATCGGTACCTATCTGTCCAACGACACCTGCGTCCCTCCGCTGAACATCGTCATGAAGACGACCAAATGTAACGGTCAGGACGTTGCTAAGATCTCCGATGTAGAGGGCAAGAGCATGTGTAAAAATCCGGAGTATGTAGACTATCTCCGGCGAGCCATCGATTGGCGAATGGAACACAAGGGTTAATCACAATGTGCGGGCCGGGGTAATTCCCGGCCCGCCTGAATGGAGAAAATTTTCATGAGAACTGTTCTATTACTTTTTTCTGGAGGCAAAGACTCATTTATCTCTGCCTGTCGAGAAATCCATGCGGGAAACCGTATTGTTCTAATCAGCTTCAACAACAGCGCCGTCATCGGCGAGAAAAATGTTCTGCATGGTGTTGCCCGGCTTCAGAGGAAGTATGGGAAGGATCGAATCGTGTACGCCGGCTGCTATAACACTGGAGCTATCATTCAGAGTCTCAAAGACAAATGGGCGGATGTGCCTTGGAATGTCCTTGGGGAGCAGTATCCGAATCTGACAAATACACAGATTACCTGCCTGCACTGCCAGACGGCAATGTGGATTGCCACCATTGCTTATGCCCGGGCGAAGGGAATTGGACAAATCGATGCTGGGTACAAGCAATCGGACCCGTTCTGCACCGGACTCAAAGCTTTCCATCAGGAAATTCAGACTCTTGCGGAGAAATATTTTTGCAAAATCAACTTTCCTGTACTGGATGACAGTGCTTGGGTAAAAAGTCCGGGTGAGATAGAGAGGGACTACGAGATGTCTCGGTATGGCTTCCTTCACTCCGTCTATGAACCCAAATGCATGCTCGGTCGTCCCGCCCCACCCATGACCCCAGAAATGAAGCAGGACATGGCAAAATACTTTGCCAACGATCTCCGACAGGTTGCTACGGCGGAAATTGAGCAGATGATTCCGATTTTCCGGACTATCCAGCTTACGCCGGAATCCATGCCGGTTCCAGACTATCCGCTGCCGGATGAATAAAGAGACAACCAAACACACCTGGTAGAGCATCATCCTGACGATTCCCATCATTTTAGATGGGCGGCTGGAACTACTGCTTTAATAGGTTTTCCTGTTGGTGCATAGTATATGCCAACCCAAGCAAACAGGAGTAAAGCCCAAGGAATAATAACAAAAAAGGAGAAATTTACATGAGAAACATCAACAAGGCCCTGAAATCCACCATACTGCTCGTCCTCAGTCTCACCCTACTTCTCACTCTGAGCAGCTGCGGCTGGCTCAATGCCTTCATCAGTCAGCTCAAGGGAGAACTCATCGGCAACGATTACATCATTACCGAATATGACAACTTCGGAAACCCCGTACTCCAGGTCAAAGGAGACAAAATCACTATGGACGGCGCGGTCGATTCCGCCGGTGAACCTACATCCTATATCACGATTACTGTGGATGGATATGAGTGGGATCACGTTGGAAGCACTCTGGTGTTCGCTCAAAATGGCATCAATATGGTCACAGACTTCGATCTGCCGGAAGTTATCGAAACTCACGGAGGCACCAGTACTGGACTGATGGATGTCGACCGGGTGATAAACCATTACAGGAACCTGTTTGGCAAGAAGTCCGTAGTCATCGTTTCGTCTCAGAATGGCACTCCTATTGGGGTATTCCAGGGTGACAACTGCTACATCGAGATTCCCGATGATCTTCCCAAAACAACGCTGGTGAACATCGACGGCAAAATGGTCTACATCCATCGTGGCGATGTTGACATCATGCCTGCCGGCATGTTTGGGTCGAATTGATAAGGAGGAATTTATCATGAACTTCAATGCGGAGCAGGAAGCTCGACATATCGTGTCCTGGATCCAGAACTGGTTCAGTAATAAGGGGGCCGGCACAACAGCCGTCATCGGCATCTCCGGCGGCAAGGACTCTACTATTGCCGCTGCACTAACCGCCAAGGCCCTTGGGCCTGACCGCGTTCTTGGAGTCCTGATTCCGAATGGGCATCAGGCGGATTTGGATGATGCAAAGAGGGTTGTCCGAACTCTGGGGATTTGCGGTACCATCGTTAATATTGGAGGCGTCACCGCCGCCATTGAGCAGGCAATCCTTGATGGAGAGCCTGTAGATGGAGAAAAGATTCCCATGGAGATCACCAGCGATATCCGCATTAACATCCCGCCTCGCGTGCGAATGACAATTCTTCGTGCGCATGCTCAATCCCGCGGAAGGCTTATCAATACCTGCAACCTCTCTGAAAACTACATCGGCTATTCTACCAAAGACGGAGATGGTACAGGGGACGTTGCTCCTCTGGAGGAGTATACCGTCACAGAACTGATTCAAATTGGTCTGACGGATTACCTCAGTCTACCCCACGACCTTGTGGTCAAGACTCCAGCGGACGGGTTGTGCGGAAAATCTGACGAGGAGAACATCGGATTCAGCTATGCCGTTCTGGATCGATTCATTCGAACCGGAAAGTGCGACGATTCGAATGTCCTTGCCATGATTAACAAGCGCCACAACGCCAACAAGCACAAACTCGCTCTTATGGACTCCTGCAAGCCGTTGTTCATTTAGCGAAGCACACTCTATTTGCTCAGTTTCCAAGTTTCCACATGGGAACTGAGCAATTTTTATAAAAGCTCGCAATATCGCATATCATTATGAAACCTTTAAAAATGAGTAAATGTTGAAGAATAAATAATACAGGAGAATCATTTATATGATGATTTATTTAGTCCGCCGCTATGTTGACGCTCTTCCCCATGATGAATATGGTGTTGATGACAACTATACGCTTATTGGCGCATTCACTGATCCTGTTGTTGCCAACAATGTCAAGGAAAGGGCACAGGCGAAAATTGAAGCCCAAAACCAGGTCTTTCATCGGACGCTGACGCAACGCTTGAACAGGAGCCGCCGGAAATGGAAAAAGTCTTATCCCAACGAGCCGTTTGATGAAGAAGGCTTCCGTCAGCATCTGGAAGCTGAGAAACCGCCTTTTAGCCAGATTGACATCATCAACATCGAGGTGGATAAGCAGTATGATGCAACAGAAGAGCCGGAACTCGGTGGAGGGTTCTACATCGAATAATTTCATATAAAAGGAGAATGGTTATGTCCAATCACATCAATCCCATCTTCTTCCCTGGTGACCCGCTTCACTCACTGCCACAGTCTCATTTGAGACCTGCGCCAGGAATAATGCTCTATCTGGTTACTCCCCAGCCAGCTTGCCGCCTTGTATATGCCTGTATGGGTGACCACTGCGGTATGTGGGGTTATCCTACTGAGAGCGTCTGGAGAGAGTGGGGGGACGAAGACTACAAACTTCCGGAGAAATTCGAGGCTGAGGACCGGGGCGCATGGTGGCGTCCACCGTGCCATGTAGGAGACATCCTCCCCGCTCTGGAACCCTGGGCTTTCATAAAATGTGGCGACTGCTACGCCTGCGAAAGCCCACGCACAATCTACCAGGGTCGCAGGGGCTGTTTTATCCACCCTACTCCCCAATCACAGAATCACTTTCAGCCTGCCAGCAGCATGCCCAAGAGCGCCGCAAGATCTCACCTGCTTGTGGAACGAGTGCAAATGATGCGACTGCACAAGGTTCCTGCCGCAAAATACCATGAGCAGGGGTTTATCAGCCAGGAAGGTTTCTCCTTCCCGGAAGACCTTCGCCCCATCTGGAATCAAACTCTTAACACGCATTCTCTTAACCACTATGGATGGGATGCAAACCCTTTCGTTTGGGTTGTTGTGTTTGAGAAGCGGAAGGGGAAGACTGTTTGACAGATTCCGTCGAAAGAGTTTCTAAAATCTGAAAAGGGGTAAATTATTAAAAAAAAGAGAAGCGCCAGTCCAGAAAAATTACAGGGCTGGCGCTTTTTGTTGTTCACGCTTTGAGAAGAAGGCGACTATTCGGCTGCAAACAGCTGTGCCTCCACAGGCAGCAGCTCGTAAATATCTTCGTTTCCATCTTCGTAGGCCATGTAGATGTCTCCAATCTCGTGGCCCTCTATTGAATTAACGCCGCCGACCTGCTCAATAAACTCATCCACATGCTCCGCAAGTTTTTCACAGAACTCTCTGGCGAGATAGTGCCAAGCGACGCTGCCTGGGTTCTTCTCGATTTCCGATTTCACCAAAAAGTCACAAGGCCCCTCCAGTGCTTCATTGATCTCCGCAATGACTTTCCGCTTTTTTTCTGCTGTCTCCTGTAAAAGTTCGTTGTAAGTCATACTACATATCCTCACATATATTTGTTTTCCACAGTTTTTCCTTTGGTATGATGGGTTGAGAAATGGTATGCAGATTCTTTGAAAAATATCATTGCGTGAACGGTGCTGTGTATGTCTTTACAGAAAAGCAAAAGAAACGCCAGTCCCTAAGGAATCCCATAGGGCTGGCGCTTTTGCTGTCAAATTCCAAGCCATCCTGGCAGAACGACATCCGTCACCGAAGGGACAGGCAAGCCCAGCGTTTCCGGAGTCAAGCTGTCAGTATATATTCCGTCCACGCCAGCATCAAGGAGCTTTTGGGCCTTGTCCTTGTCGTTAACTGTATGAATATATACCTTAATGCCGTACTCATCAGCAATAGAAGCGAAGGAGTCTCGCCACCGGCTCTCATCCATGGTAATAGCCTCGATGCCAAGACTGGCACAGTAGGCTGCTTTCTCCCGGAACGCCTTCGCAGAGCAGTCAAAGCTCTCCATATAAAGGGTATAGATGTAATGGGGGTAGGCATAGATATTATTCAGTGCCACACACATATTCTCGCTATAAAATTGAATGACAATGCGCCCAAAAAGGTAGGTTAATCCAAGCTCGCGGGCATCCTCCATCATAGAGTCGAATTGGATAGAAAAGACATCAGAATCGGTGAACTTTGTATCCGTAATAATGCAGATATCCGGATATCTCTCCATGAGACGCAGCAAATCCTGGAAAGAGAGCGGGGTGTATTTCCCTAGGATAGGCTTGGAAACGAAGTCCTCCCTTGTAGGAATGAGCGTCCAGGAGATCCCCTCCTGCCAGTCACTGTGCCACCAGTCGTGGCGCAATACCACTTTCCCGTCCCTGGTCAATCTCAAATCCACCTCGAACACCCGCACGCCGGCAGCATACTGTGCTTCGAACCCCTCCAGGCAGTTCAGTGGCGTACTCCCTGCCTCCTGCCCTGGCGCTACACCCATGCCGTGGGCGATGATTTTTGACTTAGAGAGAATGTCCGTAGCTGACAACTCGCCTACAGGAGGACTCTTCTCTGTTATAACTGCTGTCCCACTCTCCCCCGCAGCCATCGCCCAACCCTGAAGAGGGGTAATCGTTATCAGGGAAAAAGCCAGAAGCAGCGCCCCTATAATGACTTGCTTCTTTTTCACAAACACAAAACCTCCCTTTTCAACTTTTTTTGAGAACTCCTTGTAATCAGAGAATTTCATCCCCCCCTTCTCCATCACAGGTATCCTCCCCGCCCAGCCCAGCGTCAATGACCATCATAGCGATGAACAACGACATGATAAAACTGGCGGCAATTATCAAAGCAATCCCCTGGAGTTCCGAATTTCCCAGCAACGATATAGTGCCAACGAGGGTAATGGGACAGAGAGCAGGGATGATGAGTGGACTAATGGAGAGAAAAATCCTCCTAAAACGCCTATGACATGTACCCCATTTTATCAGGGAAAACGCTGCAGACGCAGGCAAAACAAAAGCCGCGAACATAAAAACGGTGATGTAAATCAAAAATCTCATCCTTCTCCTACCCCCAGTTCCCTTCCTATCTTCTTCCAAATTGAATAAGAAACCTTACCGGAATCCATTATTGTGCGAATGCAGTCCACCGATACACCGGCGTTTTTTGCCAGTGCATTGTAGCATCCCAGCCCCTTCTCCGCCCGGTATTTCTTTAGAGCGGCGAGGACAGATTGTTTAAATTCCACCTCCTGGGGTGTGGATGTACTGCCCTGTTGCTGGAATCTACCCTTCCGAGGTATTGTTCCGGAACCCCGCACATTTCTCTTTGTTGACCCAGAGGTATCACTGCCCCCATTTTTCGGAGAGTCCTCAAATCTCAGGACATGCGGATTGGGTTGATATTTTCCATTCTCCAACGCACTCTGACGGGCAATAACCTCTGGACTAACCATAATTTGGTATTTGCCCTTCCCTAGTTTCTTGATTGCCCCGCAGGAGCATAGCTCCCTCAGTCCTTCATAGATGGAGACTTTGTTGGTCCAGCCACATTCCCGGGCAATTTCGTTTGCAGTCGATCCTCCTGTGTTGACCCTGCCATTCTCTGCCTGGTGGAACAGAGCAAGCATCAGTTTCTTCCACCTTTCGGGTACGGCAATCGTACCCTCTCCCTCCACCAGTTTCTCCCCAGAATGGGAGGTATCTTCTTTTCTACTTGTCTCATGCAAGGCTGGGGCTGAATTGTCAGTAGGCACCTGGGCTTCCTCAGAGGGCATCAATGTCTCTTCGGAAATCGAAGCTTTTTCTTGGGGGACATAGACGTTCTGGGAATGGGCTGCAATACGGTAAATGCCATTTTCAATCTTCTCGATTGCTCCGCAGCCGCACAAAGCCCTCAATCCAACAAAAACCGAACTCTTGCTCGTCCAGCCGCATTCAATAGCAAGTTCTGATGCAGCCGAACCGCCAGTGTGAACCAACCCATTGCTCCCGATTTTCCGACATAATCCCTGGTGCAGCGCCTTCCATCTCCCTGGTATGAACTGGACATTCTTCTCTGCCGTTGCTTCCATCTGCCCAAGCTCCGCTTTGGCTTCTCCAGGCATTTCTTTGGAAACCGGAGCCTGTGTCTCAGCAGATTCATGGCTGTCACTCAGAGCTTCATTGAAAAGGGGATCTTCCTTACTCACAGGTGTTTCTTCAAACGCAGAACTGCCCACGGAAGAACCGGTAGCACCCGCTGGGGGTTCAACAGGAGTGTCAAGGAGTAAGAACTTTCCCCAGCCCATACTCTGAATTGCCCCACAGCTCCGCAGAGCATTCAGCCCGCAATACAGGGCGGCCTTGTCTTTGCAACCAAGGAAAGGCTCTTCCCCATCCCCAATATCCACCTTTTTCCCATCTCTGGACAACCTATGCAAAGTTAAAAGAAGCGGCTGCCATTGCACAGGCACTCCTGGGTGTCTCTCAGAGACTTTCTGAGGGACGCCTTGTACGCCCTTACTGTCCATAACCTCGCTCTCAGCATCGACTGCGGACTCATCATCTCCTCCTATGACGAGTGGCCTTTCAGCCGGACCGTCTGTTATGTCCTCACGGTCTTGTTTGGACTCGACTGGCAAAATTCCCTTTTCTTCTGCTTCTTCTGCTTTCAGTTTTCGCACTTCCTCAACAAGACTTCTGTATCGGGGGGCAAATTCGTATTTTCCGAATTCAATTTTCCTGATAACGAAGCATTCGCACAGGATTTTCAACCCACGATACAGAGCGACCTTGTTTACCCAGCCACACTCCCTGAAAATTTCCTCCTTGTTATCCCCGGGACAAACGGTGTAGACTGTATGCCGACCATCTCTGTTATCCACTGCGTGACGCATCAGTGATAAAAACAGAATTCTTACTCTCTTGGGGACATCTTTAAGCCTGTCCCCCATCCTTTCATTGAGATCGAGCATCTCTTGTGGAATTTCAATGTGTCTCTTGCCGGACTTTTCAGAGAGCGTCCCAGAGCCGTTCTGGGCGGCGTTCGTTCCCAGCAATGACTTTTCACCACTCCGTCCGTGAAACGGCTTAAAGGAAGCCACACGGCCTCCTACCAAGCCATTTCCCTTTCGCACTTCATATTCAGACAGAAAATTGTCCATCTGGCTCTGCTGATAGGACGTCATCTCTTGATACTCCTTCATGCTGAGGACTCTAAGAAGGATGTCAGAGACATTGCAATTGTTTTTCCTCGTAATAATCACTCCTTTCTTTACGGTTTTTCTCTTCCATAAGCTGGGTACAGCCAAGCACAGTCCAACGCTGGGAAACCATCGCAGTGCGGACCCTGTCCGTCTGTTGGCGCCATTGTTTCTCAGTGGTTATCCACCACATAATTCCAATAACTTGCCTTTCCAACTGGTGCTTGATAATATGCGATTGCCTAAAAAATTATCGAAATGATTGGCAAAATTGCGGATGATTTTCCCACCATAGGCTTGATTTGGCTTTACCTCATCGGTCCGCACCGATTGCCTGAGACAGAGAGCCTTTATTGGGAAGAAGCGGCGTTGTCTCACTTTGCCACCCCCGGGCTACGAACCGGTCATCTTGGAAGGGCCTCTCTCAAAAGATGAATATTGTATGAAAAATGCGGCAGAAATCGAGAATATGCAGAAAATGTATGTTTATTCGCCAGATATGCGCCACACTAAATTTTTATTCATATATACACTCTTTATACATATAAAATGCCTTAAGAAGAACTTCTATCTAAGAATGTTCTTAATTAAGAAGTTCCTACTTTTCAAAGTATCTTTAACTGTCCCCGATGTATCTTCTTTCGGACGGGAACGCTTCGATAATCGAATTTTTCATAAAACCCTTCGGCTAACAGACATTTAGGAAGAGGTGAAATCCAAGAAAGACCAATCGCTCCTTGCCGGCCTCTATCGTCATCCAGTGCAATCAATAAAAATAAAGGAACTCCCGTCCCTTTATTTTTGAGTATTACTTCCTATGTCCAGCCATCAGTTATCCCCCCCTATAGAAAACTCGAAGCATGCAAAGGGCGTTCTGCCGGGAATGACAAAACGACACCTTTTTTGCGAAGGGTAAAATCTATGTGGGCGCACAGACTTCTGCGCAAGGCATACTGCGAGTTTTCCGGGGAGGGCTGCGTATGTTGCCTTTTCCTGCAGGAAAAGAACGGAGCCAAGGTCTCGTATCAAACGCTCTCGATTATCAATCGCCATACGCATCCCCCTTCACTCACTCACCGGTCACCCGGATGCATGAGATCTGACGAGGACGGGGTGCATGCCAGAAGCGGGGCAGCCAGTGTTGTTTTTTTCGAATACCCAATTAGAATTGGCTGCTTCCGGCATACAAATCTTTCGCAAGACAGCGGCAAACCTAGAGGCGGTTCCGGAATATGCCCGTGGAACCCCTCACTGCGAACCATATCGCCAAAAGTACAAACGAAAAAGCAGCAGCCCGCTATCCGAAGCGGGTTGCTGCTCTACTCTCCTTCTGGGTTTGGATGCTGTCTTAGATTCCCTATCTAACAGGTCCTACTGGCGTCCATAGGGTTGATGAAGACCATCCGGTACGTCAAAGGTATTTATTTCTGGCGATTTTCCTCTCAGCGCCAACCTGCGGTTATACCACAGGATACTGCAGTGGCTCTTCATTCATACTGCAATTTTCTGTATATAAGCAACGATTCGGATAAATTTCGCTGTTATTTGTCAGCTTTTACTGTTTCTCCTGCCGGGCGAGGTCCCTAATCTCGAATCCGGCGGACGCGATTCCCCGCGAAAGAGCCGTCAATTGTGTTGGTTTTCCCGCATGTCGTCAGCAAATCATTGCAGGATAGGACTGTTTTGAATCAGCTTTTTGCCCCAGAAATCATGTGAAATCAGGCGTATTTAGCTAGTCGGCGGGCCTGATTTTCGTGTTCCACACCGACAGCGAAAGATAAGCCGGCGGACAGAAGTCTCAGGCTCCTGCCCGCCGGTTGACCCCTTCGGGTCCGGGGAATGCTCCCCGCTCACATCCTTGTAGACTAAATTCTGTTGACCATTCAGATTCCATGTACGAGCCGCATGTTTCCCCTGGTTGCCCTCGCCGGGCCGGGGATGTTGGAGGGCGGAGTGCGGACTGTCCGTGCGGCATCTCCCTGCCCGTCATGTTCCGGGGAATTCTCCCCGCTCATATCTTTGTAAACTAAGTTCTGTTGACTATCCAGATTCCATGTCCGAATCAAGCTTTATCGCTTGATGGCCTATATTATGCGGTTCGTTCCAGAAATATCGAATGACAAGCGAAAATTTTTTACAAAAACTTCTTGTACCGTTTTTGGTAAAAAAGAGTGGTATTGTCCATGTTCTTATTTAATAAAGCTTATCAATCTTCCTGGATTTGGTAAAGGCTCAAATTTTCAACCAGAAGTTTAATGACAAAGTGAGAGGAATGTGCTATTATATTAGTGTCAGGCAAACAAAGCCATTTTCCGAGAAAGGAGACTACGCCATGAAGACCATGACCACCGCCATCTTCTATATTGAGTGTGCGCAAGAGGCTATTTTCAGCAGTGAATATAGCTTTATTGAGTGCGCCCAAATGAAGATAAGCGGATTCAGGTCGGATTGAGTGCAGCGTCTCGTCCTATCTTTCTATGAATGATTGCCGCTTGTCTTGATTATGAGGCAGGCGGCATTTTGTATGTCCATAGGGACATTTATATCATAGAAAGTGAGGTGAGACGAAATGATCTTCCCAACTATAGATCTGGCACAGACAGGGGCAAATATCGTGAAGCTGAGAAAGAATGCCGGATTATCCGTGAAGGATTTGCAGGCGGCATTCGGGTTCAACGCTCCACAGGCGATATACAAATGGCAGAATGGCGAGGCTCTGCCGACCGTGGATAATTTGATAGGGCTTGCCGCCCTGCTCAAGGTCCGCATTGATGATATACTGGTGTTAAACCAGCCCGCCGCCTGATTGCGGGGTTCTTCCCCGCATATGGTCCGCTCGTCTAGTTGGATAGGACGCCGCCCTTTCACGGCGGTAACGACCGGTTCGAGTCCGGCGCGGATCCCCATACTGGGATATTGCCAAGCGGTTAAGGCGCGGGGCTTTGACCCCCGTATTCGCTGGTTCAAATCCAGCTATCCCAGCCAAGTATGATGCGGTACCCAAGATTGGTTAAGGGGGCAGTCTGCAAAACTGTTATTCGCCGGTTCGAATCCGGCCCGCATCTCCAATATGGTGCCATCGTCTAATTGGCTAGGACGCCAGCCTCTCAAGCTGGAAATTGCCGGTTCGATCCCGGCTGGCATCACCAATATGGAGAGTGAACCTGGGAGGACTAGGGACCGCCTGCTAAGCGGATCGTGCCGGCAAGAGGCATCAGATTCGAGTTCTGCGCTCTCCGCCATGGAACCGTAGCCCAACTGGCAGAGCGCCCGGTTGAAGCCCGGGAGACGCTGGTTCGACCCCAGCCGGTTCCACCAGTTATGTTCCGGTAGCTCAGATGGCAGAGCGCCCGACTGATAATCGAGAGGTCGAAGGTTCAAACCCTTCCCGGAACACCAATATGGGTCAGTCTGCATAGTGGCGATTGCAGCGGTCTGTAAAACCGTGACATAAGAAACATCGTTGGTTCGACTCCAACCTGGCCCACCAAATTTCTTTGCTCCTGAGGCGTCTTCAGAAGCGAGAAGAACAGACTCCAGCTTATCCATGTGGATTGGCTGGAGCCTTTTTTCTTCCATAGAAGAAAGGCATCAATCCCTCCTCTTCTGTACCACTTGTAAGCAGACAAGCAAAAGGGGCAAATGGTACACCCTTTTGTCTGTTTACACCACTTTATAATTTAGCTGAAAAATGCATACAACCGAATAACAGCAATGATATAAGGCTCAATTTTTAAGGATTATCAAATATAGGAGGTATTGATGTAATGATACTGAAGGATAACGAAATTATGCGCTGCCCGAAGTGCGGAGGGAAAAGTTTTTGTGCCACAGCACACGTTACCCAGGACTGGGAATTGGACGAAACGGGCACGTTTGTGAAAAGTCTGAATGACTGTATAGAGGTCACTCATTTCCCGGGTATGGATGATCTCTGGGACTGTAAGGAGTGCGGATTTAGCGCCGAGGGTGCGAAGTTCGTAACCACAAAATAGGGAGATGGCACTTGTAGCCATCAAAAAACGAGGAGGTTTTAATATGAATAAGAATCCCATTGACAGCAGCACGGTTAAGAGTCATCCTTCGTATGGTGCAATCACACTGGGACGCAAGTCTTCCGGAGCTCCGCATCCCATGTATGGTTCGTCTGTGAAGCATCGGGATACCATCCGCCTTACACTCCACCACGGCGAGTGCAAACGGATGCTCTCTGGTGACTGGTACTTCCCCAAAGACACGATTGTTGAAGTAGAAATGACTCAGAACCAGTGGGCGGAGTTGGTATCTTCTATTGGGCTTGGCGCTGGTGTCCCTTGTACCATTAAATGGCTGAATGGCCCCGTCGAAGATCCGCCCTTCCAGTCCAAGGTGAGTGAGTTTCAGGCAGAGTTTCAAGCATGTATGGATGGTGCCCTTTCAAATGCTGATGAGATGATTGTGCGGGCAAAGAATCTGCTGGGGAAGAAGGCTCTCACGAAAGCTGATCGGGACGAACTATTGAAACTGCTTCAGTCCATACAGAATTCCGTGAGGAGCCAAGCCCCCTTCATTTACAAGCAATTTGCGGAACAGATGGAGAAAACCGCCACAGAGGTCAAGGGCGAACTGGAAGCCTGGCAGCTCAGCCGAATCACCGAATTGGCGGCTATGGGCTTGGCGAGCAAGGATGCAACCGAAAGCGGTCCCGATGTTCCTCCAATTGAGATTGGCTCGTAGGGAGGGAGATATGAGTAATCATTTTGGTGGTACTGTTGTCCAACAGTCACCCGCCTCTGACTTTGCATCTCGTGATGCTGCTCCATTTCTCATTCGGATAAATGGGGTGAATATAACAGACGCTATGCAGGAAATGCGGGGACCCTACGATGAAATAATTTCTTCCGCAATGCAGTCTACAATGAAGTTTCTTTGTGAGCTCATCCCCGGATGTTCTTTTGGATACACCTATTCCGACAAGATCATTTTGATGATTTCGGACATGGAACGTATGCCAGGCAGGCAAAAAGACATCCCTTCGGAAAATGAGGTAAACGCCCTTGCTGCGTCTGTCTTCAATGCAGAGTTCCGGTATTGGGTTGAATGCTGGATGATTGATGAGGGAATTCGTATACCTATGGATACCCTTCGGCGCGACCCCAGTTTTTGTCCCAGCGAGGAGGTTCTTCGCTTGGAAAAGGTATATGTTTCCTGGTTCGACAAAGCTGAATTTACCGCATCTATAACGCCCGGATCCAAGGAATCCTTTTACGATGCTTTTCTCTGCGAGCAGAATAGTGCCGTAACACAGCATTTAGCCTTCCGTACGGATGGCCCTGTTGCTAGTCCTAGGTGCGCAAGAGGTGCTTGTTGTTATTATGGCAAGGAAACTGAATCTCAGAAAATCGCTCAGGATAATGACAACTCCCCTCTCCTGTCGGAATCTTTCCGAGAGGGGGGACAGGAAATAGGGTGGGTTGTGGATGAAAACCCGCCAGATTTCCGAATAAACAAGGACTACGTGATGCGTTGAATCTAAACACAGAACGGGACGAATCTTGGGATACCCCAGGATTCGCCCCGTTCTGTGCTTTACGAAATACGGAATACTGTTTAGCAAAACCACGAGAATGCGGTGGACATCTATTCAGATTCGCCTTCTTTACAGAATAGCCGCGAGAAAGCCCACTCCGTAAGGGGTGGGAGCAGTCAGTGCAAAAAAGAACGGACACAAGCATCATCCAGTCTCCCGCTCTGATTTTTCGCTGAGGGGGATATGCCAACAAAAGGGCGCAGCTTTCTCAAAAGAAAGCTGCGCCGGGAGGGTCGCCGAAGCGATTACCTCCGGGGGGGGTAAGTGACGGCGCTCTGCGCAGCCTACAGCCCCAGCCCGATTATTCCAGTGGGGGAGGGAATACCTCAACATCCTCCCCCTGCGTTCCCCGGACATATGAATACCGGAGTCGCAAAAGATGGAGATGGAACCGTCGCGCCATCCACGCAGGTCGGCGATATACGCCATGTGGAAAGCCCAATCGGCCCGTACGTATGGGGAGCTTTTTTCGTCAAGCCCAGCGAGGCTCCCCTGTCTCGCCAGACGCCGTCTTTCGCCGTAGCATGCCTCTTGCGAAAGACAATTTCCACCCCCCTGGCCCAGGGGAATGGTTTTACACATGGGGCAATCACCCCAGCCTTCTTGCGGGGAGTGGGCGCAGCCTCTCATCTCCCCTGCCGCAGCTTCGCCGCAGCATACAGAATACCTTTGAAAGTCATCCTTTTTTGAAGGCTAAAACATTATATGCAATCACTCAAAAAAATATCAAAATATTTTTTATTTTTTTTGGAGCAAATGCGATAGTGAAACGCTAACTGCGAGGAGCTTCTGTTTCCAAGTGATAGTATCCCACTGTCTCCACGGGTTCAATCTCAACCCCCGGGCAGCCTCTCCCCTCCATCTTCCCAGATGCTTCCCCCAGCCTGTCAGGGCTGTTGGTCAGTCCGTCGAGTATCAACCAGAGCATTTCCCGATCCTGGAGCTGTGTAAGAACCTGTTGGACAGACCCCTGTGGAAAACTGAGCATGGCGGCGCGAAAGGACGCAGTCAGATTTTCTTTTATTGGAAACGTGACAGTCAGCAGAAGTCTGTCTCTGCCGGCATAATCCCGTTCTTGCGCCGAAATCATAGACAACACCTTCCTCTGGTGAAAATCTACTCCCCAGCCCTGGTACAGATAGCCAGGTTATAGTCAGTAAGGATACCCTGACACTCTACCCCAAACTCTTCCTCCATTTCCTCCATGCTGTCTTGAATCGCAAAAGAGATAGTATCGGCATTTGAGTTTGGAATCATCTGAGCCAACTCAGGAACGACCTTCTGGGCAAGGTAGTGAGTAATGGTCCCGGCATTCGCCCATCCGCCGGGGGCAATAAAAAAGCAAATAGAACAGAGAGGGTCTAAGCTGCTGTCTTTTGTAAAGATAGAGGCGAAGGAGATCGGGTTCTCTCTCATGACGCATCCTCCCCCCTCTTCTTGGGCTTCTTTTGGTACTGGGGGTCCCTCTCTCGATAGATGAGGCGCTGCTTTGTCTCCTGGGGGTTACTGCGAAGCTGAACCATGGAGAGGAACGCTTCGTAGGGTTCCATATGCATCTCCTTGATGAGCTTTCGGGCGGAGTACCCAAACAGCTCCAGCTTCCCAAATTGCTTCTTGGTTACATATTTATAGAATTCATCCAGGATGTCGTCCTCTATCTCCAGATCCCGGTATTTGGCAGTTGCGGACCGGGTGTCAAGGCCCTTCTCTCGGAAGTATTTGATGATCTCGTCCTTACGAGTCTCCTCGTAGGTTCTGGCAGGCTTATCTCTCCCAGATTTTTTCCCGTTCCCCTTTTCCTCCAAACTGGCAACCAGAGCCGCCATTTCTTCTTCGCCTGGCAGTGAGGACACGCCCGTGATTTTCTGCGGCGCTTCATCGACCTCCCGAACCTTTCCGCCGCGATTCATGAGCTGATATTCTCTTCCGACAATCAGCGGAGCGGGCTTCATGGGGTTGCTGACCACAATTTCGATATGGTTCCCTTTATTGCTGGTCAGGGAGAGTTTGTAGATGTATGCGTTCGTCTCTTTATCTGTCCCCTGCGTAATGCTCTCCAGTCTGAACCGCTCCGCTGATGGGGATGGAGAGCTTCTAAGGGCGAATTTATCGATTATTTTATGGGAACCCAAATACCTCGCCAACTCTCGGCTGTCGGACTTGTAAATGTACAGATAGCCTTCCAGTCCAAAGTATGACAGGTACTTTTGCATTACACCAATAGGCGGGTTGATCTCCGTGACGCTGATAAAGAACCGGCGGCTGTACCCATCCGTCAGCCCAAGGATTTTATCCATATCCGTTGGATCAATCTCGTTTTGCTGGGCGAGTGTCTGGATTAGCGTGTGGATATTCTCATATCGCGCCCCTGGGTCTATTTTTCGCCGAGCATTTGCCTCATATGTCTCCAGAGCTCGCCGCACCTCATCGACCCCCTTAAATGTCCGGCTGGACATTTGGGGGCGGTCGGGGACAGAGACTGGACTGCCGTTGTGAACATTTGATGCTTCAGCATTATTTTCATCAAAACTGGATGAATCGTCTAGGCCGCCCCTGCGAAAATCGGCTGGTGAGAATTCAAGATGGATAGGAGTACGAGCATAGATTTTCACGCAGTCAATCATCTGCTGAGATTCGTATTCCGCTATAAGACGAGCAAACGCATCGTTGTCCTTGCAGACAATCGGGAAATCCCCGGATGAGAGTTTGCAGCCCTGTCTGGTAGCGAATGCCGCTGCCTCCACAGAGGATAGAAAAGAAATCAGGGTCTTGCCCCGGTCGATAAAGCATTTGTATTCGCCAGATTCCCAATCGCTTTGCGCTGTTCCCTCAGCTGCGACCAGGTAGAACTCCGGCATATCTAAAACCTCTCCGCGAAGCGACATAAGTTGATTCTGATTCGGAGAAAGAGAAAGTTTCAGGATCGACTTTGTTAGCAAATCCAGATTCAAGGGGGTCCCCTCCCTTCATTTTTTCTATGTAATATGTTCAAAAGAGACAAATTATCAGGAGACGGCCTCGTCCATAGGCTTTAGGGATTAACTGCTGCGAAAAACCGAGTGTGAAAGCAGATGCCATTAGCACTGTACTAAAAGGCTTCCTCTCTTGTTTTTGTACCGATAATGTTCAGCGCTCTTCCGCAAGGATATTCTACTGCATTCCATGCGGACAGGTGGAGCGAGAAGCCGGCAGGGGAATGCACGGGCGAGAGCGAAATCTGCATGTTTACTGCAAATGATTCTAACTATACTTACAATCTTTGCGACAGAAGATGAAGAAACCCAGCCACCTCTTTGCAGAGGCGGCTGGGGAAACGCTCATATCTTTATTTCGTCCGCATGTTACGCTGTGCGTTGTAGATTTCAGCAATGAGGTCAACCTTCTGCTGCTTATCCAGCAGGGAGAAGATCATGCCATACATTTTCTTCCCGGATGGCAGAGGCTTTGACCAGATTATCTGTCCAAAACATGTTATCCAGCTTCCGTCCGAACGCAGGCGGAAAGACGCCCCATAGATGGAACCCTCCTCCATATCCGTTCTTGTACAAAAGGCCATTCCATCGGAGGACACATTTATCAGAGAGGCTTCAAACTTGTCTCTCTTTTCTGTGTCTTCCTTGAGGAACAGGGTGACAGCTCCATTGACAGGCAGGCGGAATTCTCCACGCCGTTCCTCCAGTTTTTCGATGGAGAGTTTTCCAATGTCGGCTTTGATTCTGGATGCGGACAGGACAGTGCCAGAGCAGATGGCTGGGCGGGAGCCGCTCAGGAACACGTAGAAGGAAACGATTGACCCTGGCTCCATGTTTGGAAGGGTAAACATTCCGGGGGTGCGTTGGAGGGAAAGGCATCGTCCGTTCCTTTCGTCATCCCATGCGTCTGAGATGGCAAGCGGAATATGGACCCCATCTTCCCCGTCCAGGAATTCAATTGTGCCGCCGGCAGAAAGCAGTGCCACAGCTGGGTCGCTTTTGGCAGCCGCATGGTTTTCCGCAGGGGCATTTTGATTTTTTCTGTTCCAAAAAATAAACAAAGGGATCACCTACTTTTAATGGGTTTCTTAAAAGAAGCAGCCGTCCCCCCGGAGGGGGCGGCTGCTTCAGGTTAGCGACTCAACCTAAAAGAGCCGGCTTAATAACCAGTCTTGGGGAGAGTGCCAGGGACAGAGTTCTGAGCGTAAACCGGAGCGGTAACGTGAGTGATGAACTGGCCGGAGCTCGTCACCCAACCGTTATCGACGGTCACGGCGGGGTTGGACATGAAGGACTGACCAACGGAGTTGCCCCACTGTCCGCCGCTGCTGGTATTGCTGTAATAGCCCACCAGAGCGCCGCACTCAGCACGCATGATGCCCTGGTAGCCGTTGGGAACGGTGGAGAGGACATAGCAGTTGAGGGAAGCAGCTGTAGCCGTCTTCATGCCGGCAACGACAGAAGTAAAGACCATACGAATGTCGGTCACGTACTCACCAGTCTGGAGGCCCAGAGCCTGTGTGCTCAGTCCGTAGCTATAGCTGGACTTGCTGTTCAGGTTCTCAGCCAGCTTGCGGTAGCCGTTCATGTTGGTCTTGTACTCAACGTAGTAGGTCGTGGCAGAACCGGAATAAGTACCGGTGTACAGTGTCACAGCCCGCATACCGTCGGTAGGAACCTTCATGTGAACGAAGAAGTTCGCCATCGCACTGGTGGAGTTGTTCGCAACATTGAAGTTGTACTTCACATTGCCGCCAGGCATAGCAGAAGCAGTGCCGCTGACGGAAATGTCGGTAGCGTAGTTTGCAGCCTTATTGTACACCTCGACGCGGATGTTGTCGTTTGTGCTGGAGACATTGACGGCAAACTTGGTAGAGTTCACCTGCCAGCCCACAGGAGCGACAATCTGCTGGAAGTAGTACGTGCCAACGCTCAGAGCGCCGGAGTAAGCCTGACCATTCAGGTCGCCCTGAATATTGCCCACTACCTTACCGTTCGGGGTGGTGATCTGGTAGATTGCGCCGCCGATGAGTGTATTCTTGCGAATATTCATGGTGGCGTTATCCTCGCCAGCGTAAGTGACGATGGTCACCTGTCCCTTGTGGCCCCGCAGAGCCCAGGTCACCTCGGTGGTCTCACCAATCTTGACCTCGATAGTCTTGGGAACTTCGTCCTTGTTGTAGTTATTGGGGACCGTCTTGAGGGACAGGATGTACTTGCCAGCATCCAGGATGCCGGTCAGGTTGATGTTACCCTCATTGTCAGACCGATAGCTGCCAACAACGTTGTTCTTGATGTCCTTGATGCTCAGCTCGACGCCGTAGAGGCCGGCTTTGCTCTCAGCATCAATCATGTGAATGACAATCTTGCTCAGCCGCTCATTCTTCACTTCCAGCAGGTTATCCTTGCCGGCAGTGACGGTGACGTTCCAGACATCATCCAGCTTCACGTAGCCGTTAGGCACGGAAGTCTGATAGATGGTATACTTGCCAGGAGCCAGGTTGAGATTGATGATACCGCCAATATTGGTGGTGTAGGTACCGACAAACTCTCCGTTGTAGGTGTCGATGCGGAAGACAGCGCCTTCGATGGGCTTACCATCCTGCTTGCAGGTATCCACAATGCGGAAACTGCCAATGCTGGTGTTGGTCAGCTCGATGAGGGTTGCCTTGTCATCCTTCACCTCAAAGCTCTTGGAGGTCGAATCCAGGACATAGCCGTTAGGAGCCTTAGTCTCGGTAATGTTGTAGGTGCCAGCCGCCAGAGAGGCGATGACGATACGACCGGAAGTGTTGGTGGTGTAATCACCCACAACCTCGCCAGCCGCATTGGTGATGCGGAAGTGAGCGCCGGCAAGAGGAACACCCGTCTGGGCATCGGTCTTGACGATGGTCACGGTAGACTCGGTGGTGTGCCAGAAGTCGATGGTGGCAGCAACCTCATTTGTGATGGTGACGGTCTGAATCGCCTGACGAACAGTGTAGCCGTCGGGAACGATGACTTCCTTCACGATGTATTTGCCGGGGTTCAGGTCGGCGACAACGACAGTGCCGTCAGCGGTAGAAGTCACAGTCTTAACAACGGTGCCATTCTCCAGGCAGATGTCGAACTGAGCGCCAGCCAGGCCCTTGCGTCCCACCTCGGTCAAAGCCCGGATGGTGAGGTCGGTCTGCTGGTAGTTGACGAACTCAAGGGTAATCGCATGGTCATCCTCAATGGTGAAGCTCTTGGAAGTGCTGTCCAGAGTATAACCGGCGGGGGCCTTGATTTCGGCAATGTTGTAGGTGCCGGCCTGCAGCTCGTCAATCACGATTTGACCGCTCTGGTTGGTCGTATAGGTGCCAACAAGGTCGCCCTTGGCGGTAGTGATACGATATTCAGCGCCAGCGAGAGGATCGCCAGTCACGCCATCGGTCTTAACGACCGTCAGGGTGGACTTGGCAGTGTGCCAGAAATCGAGGATTTCAGGACTCTTGAATGTCAGTGTTACGGTCTGGGTCAGAGTCCGGGCGGTGTAGCCGTTGGGAACCTTGATTTCCTTCACCGTGTAGGTTCCGGGGTTCAGGCTGTCAACAGTAACAGTGCCATCGGAGCTGGAGCTGACAGTGGTAACCAGCTTGCCATCTTCGGACCAAATCTCGAACTCAGCTCCAATCAGGCCCTTGTGGTCCAGCTCGGACAGCGCCCGGATGGTCAGCTTGGTCTGCTTGTGGTTGGTGATGTCAAGAACCAGAGTCTGGTTATCCTTGATGGTGAAGCTCTTAGAAGTGGTATCCAGGACATACCCCTCGGGGGCCTGCGTCTCGGAGATATTATACTTGCCGGCGGGAACGCTGGACAGAACAATCTGACCAGCCTCGTTGGTGGTATAATCGCCATAGAAGTCGCCATTTTCCTTGGTGATGCGGAACTTAGCACCAGCCAAGGGAGCCTTGGTATCAGCATCAACCTTATTGATGGTCAGGGTGGACTTCTGTGTATGCAGGAAGTCGAGGGTGGCAGGGTTCTTAACCGCAATGTTGACAGACTGGCTCAGAGTCAGAGCGGTGTAGCCAGCGGGAACCTTGGTTTCGCGCACGATGTAGGTGGCGGGGTTCAGGCCCTCAACAACCACAGTGCCGGACTCGTCGGTGGTGACAGTGCGGATGAGGTTGCCATCCTGCTCGTAGATCTCGAACTCAGCGGAAGCGAGAGGCTTCCGGTCGCCCTCGGTCAGAGCGCGGATAGTCAGGTCAACCTGCTTGTTGTTGGTGATGTCGATCACCAGGGGCTGATCGTCCTTGATGGAGAAGGTCTTGGGGGTAGCATTAGCCACGTAACCAGCAGGAGCCTTCGTCTCGGTCAGGACGTAATCGCCAGCGGGCAGTGTGTCAATCGTAAACTGACCGCCCTCGTTGGTGGTATAATCGCCGACATAATCGCCGTTGGCCTTGGTCAGACGGAAGGAAGCGCCCTGCAGCATATCGCCGGTAGCGGCATCCTTCTTGTTGACGGTCAGGATGGACTCAGCAGTGTGGAAGTAATCCAGAGTGCTGGGAGTCTCATAGGTGATCGTCACGGTCTGGGTCAGAGTCCGGGCGGTGTAACCAGCAGGAACCTTGGTCTCGCGCACAGTGTAAGTGCCGGGATTCAGCCCGCTTACCAGCACGGAGCCAGTGGAGTCGGTGGTAACAGTCTTGACAATCAGGTTGGCAGAACTCAGAATCTCGAACTCAGCGCCAGCCAGAGGAGCGCGGCTGCTCTCCACGAGAGCGCGGATAGTCAGCTCAGACTGCTTGTGGTTCTCAACGGTCAGGACAACGGCCTGGTCGTCGCGAATCTCAAAGCTGCGGGAAGTTGTATCCAGGACATAGCCCTGGGGAGCCTTGGTCTCGGCAATGTTATAGGTGCCAGCATCCAGAGTCGCCACAGTAATGATACCAGAAGCGTCGGTGGTGTAATCGCCCACAAAATCGCCGTTGGCCTTGGTGATGCGGAACTCCGCCTCAGCCAGAGGAGTGTGGGTGTCAGCATCCACCTTCTTGACGGTCAGGGCGGACTTGACGGTGTGGTAGAAGTTCAAGGTGCTGGGGGTCTCAAAGGAGATGGTCACGGTCTGGGTCAGAGTCCGGGCGGTGTAACCCTCGGGAACACCAACCTCACGGACGACATAAATGCCAGGATCCAACTGCTCAATGGTGGCAACACCGGTTTCGTCTGTGGTAACAGTACGAATCAGCTTGCCATTCTGCTCCCAAACCTCGAAGGTGCCGACCAGACCAGCGTGGGTCTTCTCGGTCAGAGCCTGAATGGTCAGGGCGGAAATGCGGCGGTTGGTGAAGTCAAGAACCGTGTTCTCGGTTGCAGTCACGGTAGCCCACTGATAGGACTGGTCGAGAATGTAACCATCGGGAGCGGTAATCTGATGCACCATGTAGCGACCGTTCTCCAGAGCGGGAGACTCGGCATGTCCAGCCTTGTCAGTACGGATGTCAATAGCGAACTCGCTGTCAACAGCCTCAATCCGGAAGGTTGAACCCTCCAGGCCCTTGGTAGAGTCGGAAGCATCGGTCAGGTTCACGATGATGCGGTTGTTGGAAGTGAATTCAAACTTGACGGTAGAAACCAGCCCAGTCGTCACTTCGATGGTACGCTGCATCTGGATGCAGGTGTAACCGTCGGGAGTAGAAATTACCTTAACGGTGTAGCGGCCCGGAGTCAGATCGCCGGAGACAAAGATGCCGCCTTCGGTCGTGGTGCCGCGGGCAACTTCCTTGCCCTTCTCATCCTCGATGGTAATGGTCGCACCAGCCAGACCGAAGTTGCTGCCAGACTCAACGCACTCCACCTCGATGTGAGAGACGGCGCGGTTGAAGAACTTGGCAAGATTCACGCGGTTACGCTGAACCGTGATGGTCTGTGTGGTGGTGTTCAGCAGATAACCCTCGGGGGCAACAATCTGCTTTACGGTGTAGGTGCCAGGTTCCAGGGAAATGGACTCGGCCTCACCGTTGGTATCAGCTGTGTAGTTGGCAACAAAGCTGCCAGTAGAGTTCATAATCTGATACACAGCGCCAGGGATAGCCTTGCCATCCGCAGTGTCCACAGTCTCCATCTTGATGGTGGCCTTGGGCGTGTGGTTGAACCGCACGTAGGTAGGAGCGCCAGCATTCAGGATGATACGAGCCTGAGTGGGTGTGGTCAGGACATACCCCTCGGGAATGGTATCCTGGGAAACCATGTAAGAACCCGGGGGCAACTGCTCGAAGATTGCCACGCCGGCAGTATCAGTCAGCTTGGTGGACAGTTCCTGCCCAGTGATAACGTTATAGAGGATGTAGGAAACGTTAGCCATGGGGTTGCCGTCTACGTCGTAGGCGTAAACCACAATAGCGGACTCTCTCTTGTTGGAGAAAGTGGCAGTGGAGGTCTTGTTGTTCTCCACAGCGATGGTCTGCATGGTGGTTGTCGGCACATAGCCGGTGGGAGCGAACTGCTCATGAATGGTATACTGACCAGGATCCAGGACCTTCGTGACGGCGGTACCAGAACCGTCAGTGGTCACGATGTCCTGAATGACGCCCTTACTATCACGGATGATAAAGGAAGCGCCAGGCAGAAGATCCTTTGTATCGCCATCCAGCTTGTGGATGATGATGGAGGAGTGACGGCTGGCGTAAAGAGTCGCGACAGCGCCGGTGGTGGTTGTAACCTCAACTGTTTGCTCGAAGGTCTCAATCGAGTAGCCATCGGGAGCAGACACATACTCTACGCGGTAGATGCCGGGTTCCAGGTTTGTGAAGGAGAATGTGCCGTCATTACCAACAGCACCATCACGGACTGCAACACCATTGCTGTTGTACAGGCGCACGCGGCTGCCGGGAATCGGCGTAGTAGTGCCGCTGATGTAGCACTGAACAAACACAAAGGGACGGTCGCGATGGGTGAAGGTCAGGGTGCCAGCAGTGCCAGCCTCAATATAGATGGTTTTGCTGGAAGTTTCAATAACATAGCCATCGGGGGCCCGCAGCTCCTTGACCGTGAAGTATCCGGTATCCAGACCTGTGACCTGGAAGGAGCCGGTAGAATCAGTGGTGTATTCGCCGACCAGAGTGCCGTCCATCTTGCGCACCTCAAAAGTGCAGCCGCTGATGGGAGAAGCGTTGTCGGTGGAGCTGATAGCCTTGACGACCAGGGTTCCAAGGGGGGTGGCGGTAAAACTGAGGTTGCGGTCACCGCCGTTGGAAAGGGAGACAGACATGGAAGTGTTGTCCATGACATAGCCCTTGCGCGGCTGAGCCGTCACAGTGTAGTTGCCGTCCTCGATGCCATCAAAGGTTACATAACCGTTCGCATTGGACAAAGCGGGCCCAGCAACGATATTTCCGGAGGTGTCATACAGAGTAAAGGTGCAGCCTTCCAGATCCTTGCCAGTGACGGAATCACCAACATAGATGGAGACATTACCAGGCTTGATATTGCTCAAAGAGACAACGGCGTGTTCTGTACGGTCGCCGATGGACACAGAAGCGTGCTTGAGCTGATTCACATAGCCAGGCGCTACTGCCAGCTCCTCGACAACATAGGTGCCAGGTTCAACGTCAGTCACGAAAGCAAGGCCGGCGGCGTTGGTAACCAGGTTGCCATTCACAGTGCCGCCGCCGCTCCGGGAAGTGCGCCAGCGGGAACCCTGAATAGGCTCGCCAGTCTTCCCGTCGTAGTTGAAGATCGTGATGGTGCTCTTCTCAGAACCGGTAAAAACCACAACATAGGGGTCGTCACTGGTCTCCGTAATGTGGATGGTCTGAGCCTGAGCGGTGAGATTGTATCCAGGAGGAGCAGATACTTCCTGGATGGTGTAGTCGCCAGCAGGCAGATGGGGGACGACCATATAGCCGTTTTCATCAGTTCTTCCTTCGGCGACGGAGTGTCCCGTACTGTCATACACAACATATCCGGCATTTGCAAGGCCCTCCTGTGTGGCGGGGTCAATGCGGTAGATGTGCAGCGCAGTTTCGGGGCGGTTACGAATTTCGGCTCTGTATACGGTCTGGTACTCGGTGTCAAAATAGAAGACCATCTCCTCACTATTGAGGATGTATCCCTGCGGGACTACAGTCTCCGTTACCCGGTACCACCCGCTCGAAAGCCCAGACCAGGTGACCTGTCCGTTTGCGGGGGTTACCTGTGTTCCATGGTTGTGTTCCCGGCCCGCTGTGATGTCTTCCAGCATAACGGATGCACCGGACATGGCAGTATTGGAAAGAGCGTCTTTCACCGTGATGGTGATAGACCCCGCCTTATTCCCGTCGAAGGGAGCGTCCGCCAGAGCGGTTGTCGGGAGCATTCCAACACACATAATCAGGACCAGGAGAGCGCTGAGAACTCGCTTAAGATTTCTCATAAGAAATGGTTCCTCCTTTCCTATATAGGAACATTTGCGTCAGACCCTGGGATTCCCCAGTTTCCTTCGCCTTTTACCGCCTCATTCAAGCGGGTTAGGATGATTTGCCTTTGAAGCTGATAAAGCTTTTGCTTTTCATCAGGGAGATTCTTCTGCATCCGCAGGGGAGAAATGGCCTACCCAGGAACAGAACCGGCGTACCAAACCTTTTACTCGCAGTTGGATTGGCAAATTCAGCCCGAAGATACCTTCCAAATCTCCTCAACGGTCCGCTTCCGTCTTTTTCAGCCTCGCAGGATGCCCGGCAGTGATGCCGAATGAAAGCATCGTACCGGAGATAAAATGGTGATTGCAATCCCATCACAGAGGAACGAGTTTCGCCAAGCGGCGGGGCGCTTGCAGGCACCCATGATGGAGACAATCTTCTTCCCGAGCATCCACGTTCCGTGGGAAACCCAAAGCCTAAATGTCCGCAAAGACATTAGCCACCATCGAAGCCGTAGCGTAGACGGTCGGCGGCATAGAAGATGAATTGTCCGTTCGTCCTATTACAGGACCGTTGCTTGAGCATTGTGCGGATAGCTCTTTCAACACGAGCCGGTGTTGTTTTTCGCCGTTCCGCAATCTCGTCATACAGAGACATGACTCTCCGCTTGTCATTTTCGAATTCGCCGTTGCAAACCAGCAAGATTGCATCGACGAGATAGGAATACCCCAAGCTGGAGTGTGGCATTTCAAACTGCTCAAGAAACTCCATCACAGCCCGTTTGTCAGGCGCTCTGTCTCCAGTCATCTCGACTTACCTCCTTCCTCTGGCGTCGGGATAACTGTATGCAAAGGCTGAAAAATATATCAGGAGACCAAAAAAATCTCTAACATTCTTCTGTTTTGAAAACAGAGGAAAGCCCCTGGGGCTGAACCCCAGGGGCTTTGAATGTTGGTTTCGCTTCCTGTACCCATATAGGGTACGGCACAACCTTATGAGTAAATGCCGGATTACATCCAGGACTCCACGCCGTTGCTCACGGTCGCCTGATGGGTAAAGGTGGCCTCGAAAATGTCCGCATAACCCCAGTAGGTCAGGGGAACATCACTGAAGGTAGCACCAGTGGCGGCGGTTTTGCTGGGGTCAGCCGCACGGCCCAGGATGTGGTTGACCATGGTGCAGATAGCCGCACGGGTCACAGCGGAGTCAGGGGTGAACTGGCTGCTGCCAACGCCCTGCACCCAACCCTGGCTTGTAGCGTAGCTGATGTACTGCGCAGCCCAGTGGGAAGAGGGAACATCGACGTAGGAAGTAGTCGTGCTGGCGGAAGAGACGTCCACGTTGCGGTACTTGCACAGCAGAGCAAGGAACTCAGCGCGGGTGATGGGATTGTTGGGGCTGAAGTTGTTGTTGGTGTTCAGCACACTCAGGTAGCCCTGAGAACCGGCGTAGTTGATTGCGCCAGCGCCCCAGAAGGAAGCAGGAACGTCGGTGAAGTATGCAGAAGAGGCGTAGGAAGAGGTGGCGCTGTCGTCCATACCGAGAACGGCGCGGTTGAGCAGGGTCACGGCCTCAGCACGGGTCAGGGACTTGTCGGGGGCAAATTTGCCGCCGCCCACGCCCTTCATGTAGGCGTTATGCGTCACAGAAGTGACCGCAGGAGGAGTGACGATGGGGTCGGTGACAGGAGGAGTTACAGGCTTCTCGTCCTCATCGGGAATGGCAGGAGCTTCCTCAACATCACCCTTTACAGTCTTGCTGGAAACGGAAATACTGCCAGGCAGGGGGGCGAACTCGATACTGAACTCGGTGTTATCAATCCACTCGACAGTGTAGTTCAGCCCGCCCAGCGTCAGCTTGGTGTCGAAAGGCTTGATGTCCACGCTCTTGGAGTCCAGCTTGAAGGTCACCTTATCCAGGACGTAGCCCTCCCGGCTGGTGTACACGCGCAAAGTCACCTTGTCCTCACTGTCAAAGGGCGCTCTGCCGGTGTAAGTGATGTTGCTGCGGCTGTCAGGGTTACGGCTGATGGTCAGGTTGCGAAGCACGGTGTAGTTGCTCTCGGCACGAACCACGACATTCTCGGTGATGTCAGCCATATCCAGGGTCACAACACCGTCATCGTCGACAGAGATGTTCCAGCGGGTACCGTCCACGCGGACATAGGTATCATCCTCAACGGCGGCCTTGTAGGTCTGAGTGCCGTAGGTGATGTACAGGGTACGCACAGCGTAGGTGTCCTTGGTGGGGGTAAAGGTCAGCTCCAGGTCATCGCCGTCATCAACCTCATAGGACTTCTTCTCGATCTCCACGCCCCTGTCGGCGCTGACATTGACGGTATGGATGGAATCGTGGCTGTTGGCGGTGAACTCCATGTTCTCGGTCATGCCGGAAACAAGCACATGCAGGAAGTCGCGGGCATCATAGTACAGACGCACGGTAGCGCCGTTGACGGTCCAGGTGGTGCCGTTTACGCCCCAAGCGGAGCCGTAGTTGTAGTCATAGTTCCAGTTGGAGCCGTAGTTGTAGTCATAGTTCCAGTTGGAGCCGGTGCTGGTGTTAAAGTAGGGAGAGTCGTACCACTTGCCGGTCTCAGTGTTGTAGTAGCGACCATCGGTGCCGCGAACCCATACAGTGCGGATGCCCTCCAGGTAGGGATAGTCATACCATCTGCCGGTATCGGTGTTGTAATAACGACCGTCTCTGCCGACAACCCAGTTGTCGCCAATCTCTTCCCAGTAGGTACCGTTGAACCACTTGCCGAGGGCGGCGTCGAAATAGTAGCCATTGAAACCAGTGCTGTCAGCAATCACGCGACCGTCCAGAGTGTAGGTGCGGGTGCCGGTGGCAGGGGTGGTAATGGTCAGGCTGCGAATCTCAGTGTAGTCGCGGGTGGGGGCAAAGATGACCTCCAGGGTCTCGTTGCCGTTGACTGCATTCATGCCGGCCTTGTTTGTGTTGATGCTGCGGTTGCTGTTGTTAACCTTCACATAGTGAACGTTATCCTGAGCAACAGCGGAAATGAACACGTTGTCGGACATTGCCGGCACAGACAGGATGGCAGTACCATCCAGCTTACGCTCGACGGAGTAGGTCTTCTTGTTGATCTCCACCTTCTCATCGACCAGGGTGATGGTCTTGGAAGTGGAACCCTCGGTGACCGTGATGTCGGTCACAGTGAAGCCGCTGGACGGCGTAAAAGTAACCGTCTTGGTAGAACCGGCAACCATAGAGGAGCTGGTTACGTCAGCGGTGCAGTTGCCATCGGTGCGGATGTTGAAATCATACCGGGAGGCTGCATCCTTGGTCAGAGCAACCAGATACAGATCGCGGATCACGCTGTCAGCAGCAACAGTAACAGAGCCATTGGCGTTGGCAGTAACCTGCAGGTCCTGAATGCCAATGGAGACCTTGCCGGTAACGGGATCGACGATACGGCCTGTGCCATTAGCAGAACCAATGCGCAGGTTCAGCTTGGCAATCTCCTGACCGGAGACAGGGGTAAAAGTGACGGTGTAGGGAGCGCCATCAGCCAGATTGGTTGTGTCGTTCTCGGCAGAAATGGTGCAGGTGGAAAGGCCGCCCTGATTGTTATTCTGCCCATACACGCCACTGCCGGCATAGACGTTGTACGTCACGGCCTGACCAACGACCTCGATGTCAATGATATCGTTCAGCTCATTGGTGTAGCGGAAGTTCAGCGTCTCGTCGCCGTTGTTGTCCCGCACGGTATAAATCTCATACTTTGTCCCCAGCGGAAGAGTGTCCGCAATGGTGGAGCCGAAATCGGTGTAGGTGTTGCTGACGAGAGATTCGTCAGCGCCGGTGGAGACCGTCACGGAATCCACGTTCTTCACGCCGCCCTTATACAGGACAATATTGGACGCATTTGCCAGGGTTGTTGTACTGCCGTCCGCAAACTTAACATTGACCTGCCCGCCCAGAGCAAAGGCCGGAGCCATAAGACTGAACGTCATGATCATAGTCAGCAGCAGAGACAGTGCGCGATTTCTTGTTTTATTCAAGATGATTCCTCCTTTTCAAATGAAACGTATACGTTTTTTTGATGCTTTCTCCCCGTTGTTTGGGGAGATGCGGTATAGTCCGCTGTTTCTTCATATGCAAAACGCACCAAAAGTATAAATCCGGAGCCGCTGGAGTTAAAATATATAGAGGAGATGGCGCGGAATTCTCCCCGTCCTTCAGCTTGCGGCCCGGTCTTCCACCCCTGCCGGATCCGTTCCCTTTATTGGGGTCGAGATGGTGTCCGGCAGGGGCTTGAAGGTTTCTCCTGGGTTAGTTTGACTCGGAAGAGCCACCTTCGGGAAGTAGTCCGCCTTCTTCAGACATGCCCTCAGCAGAAACTGCTGGTTCGTCCTCCCCTGGTTTCTCCTCATCAGGGAGAACTGGTTCGCTGTCTGTGGTCGTTTCGCCCAGATCGGGTTCTGTGGAAGGCTTCGCTGAAGCCTCTGCCACATAGAGCTGGAACTGGACAACCGTTTGGTCTTCGCCGTCAAGTTTGTAGGTGTTGGTGGTCCGCTCGAAGTAGCAGTCCGATCCTTCAGCACCCACATAAACAACGGTGTTGCTCATGGGAAGGTACGCTACCTGGTTGTCTGCCGTCTTGAGAACGGCATAGACGTTGTTCCCGCCCTCGTCCGTCGTGCGCTTGTAATAGGGGTTTTCAGCCTCCTCGCCCTCCTCGAACTGCCAAGGCAGAATCGGCTCATGCGTTTCCACATCCCCTATCGAAAAGTCGGTCACGGCTGGGGCGTCCACTTCGGGAGTTGGCCCTGTCTCATCGGGCTTCGAGCATGCCGTCAGGCAACACGCCGCAAGGACCAGAGACAGGGCGCCGCAGATGAATTTGTTCAACTATGATTTACCTCCTTTTCAATTTCTTGCCATCATTGCTGACAGCGCCTTTGAGATTTAAGCGGAAACCGGCTTGCCCTCGCTGCGGTGTACCAAACCTCACGAACCGGGCCGCTCTTCTCCTGACGTATTGATGTATTATGCGCTTGGGCGAAAAAATATCGAATTTTTTCAAAAGTTTTTCAAAAATTTTTATCTTTTCGCTGCACCAACGCGTCATCGGGGGTATATTATGCGATTCCCTATAAAAATATCGAATTAGTTTTGATATTTTTCAAAAAAAATTGCCGCCCCTCTTTCGAGGAGCGGCTTATGATTGTCTTGTTCTTTCAGGACGCAGTGCCATACCGTTCAACGAAGGTACTGGTGTCCATCCCTACCTTACACAATATGTGCCTCCCCCATGTTTGGATAGGAGCGTTGTTGTCGGTCCAGAGGTCTTTACATGTCCAGACCCTCCTTCTTGTACTGTAGCATACCTTTCCAAAATTAGTCGTCACGTAAATTTCCGGACCCGCCTTCTTGCTCGCTCCTTTATAAAAGGAGATACGGCGTACATCCATCCCGGAAAAATTGACAGATGGGATTTCACTGGGCTTTGGAGGGTTATAGCTGTTTTCGCTAAACAATGTTATATTTTCCTTTGCTCTCTGCTGGCGGTATTCATCCAGGAGCCGGGTAAAAATAGCTGCCGTCGCTATTGTATCCGCCATTGCTTCGTGGTGATTCTCCAGCTTGTGTCCATAGAGAGCGCAGAGGGATTCCAGATTATATCCATTTTTCCCCAGCTTTGGACGGACACCTTTTGCCAGCCGCATATTGCAGATGCAACGGTTCGTTGCATGAAGCCCTACCAACTCGAATGCCGGCAGGAGGAATCGTATCCAGTCGAAAATGGCATTGTGAGCAACCACTGGCAAATCCCCAATGAATTTTGCCAGGGCGGGCAGCACCTCCTCTATATAAGGGGCTTCCTCGACCTCCCCCCAAGTAATTCCTGTCAGCTCCGTAATCTTCTTGGGGATGCTGAAGGAGTTGGCGGGGCGGACATATGAGTGGAACTTTTGCACGATCTTCCGGCTCTTGAGGTCTACCTTTACCGCCGCAATTTCGATAATCTCTGCCCATTTGTCCAAAGAGAATCCTGTCGTCTCCAAATCCAGAACCACGCATTTATCCATGGTCATGAGGACGGGATGCAGGGACGCAATGGATTCAAGGATGGGTGTGCCGTTCTCCATTAAAATGTAATTTGGCATAAATGCCTCCTTTCTGTCAGAGCCTGAGATAGAACTTATACTATAATATGCGCAGACGCCGGAAAATATCAATTTCCCGGCGTCCGTCTTCCGCAATTTTTAGTTTTCGCAGCGCATGATGTTCTACCACCTTAAATATCCCAACCGTCTTCCTCTGATTGCTGCCGTCTCGATAGTTACACAAAAATACTCAGCAATTGTCGAAGTGTCTACCATATTTTGTTTCATATTTTGCCTTAGCACCAACTCATAGTCCTGTTGTGGCATTAAAAAGGCAACGGCAAACTCATTTGCCTGATATTCTACTTTTAAATTCTCATTGTGATAGCAGGCAGTATCGTTTTGAGCCTTCCATCGAGTTGAGTTCGTCTTAAACCCCATATGGAGGAACAAATGACCTAATTCATGCGCAATTACAAAATTTCTTCGCTCTTTGCTCTGAAAAGGTGATACTGATATTACAAAACTATTCACGCCGGTTTTTCTGATTCGTCCATCAGAGTAACCGTCTAATGATGCGTCCTCAACAACTTTACCACCTATAGTTTCGACAACATGATCAATATCGCAAATAGGCACAGGTATTCGGTACAAATACCTTACTGCGTTCGCTAATTCATCCACTAATTCCCTTATTCCATCATTAAGGGACATGCACATTCCGCCTTTCTTAGTCCTTTTTGTCGTAGCCTGAAATAGAACTTGTGCTATGATATGCGCAGACGCCGGAAAATATCAATTTCCCGGCGTCCGACCTCCACAATTTTTAGCTTTTATGGCGCATGATGGCCCCTCAGCATCGCTGCGTCCTTATACCCTCCCCTGTTTTAGTTTGTCTGGATGCTATCCAAATCAATATCACTGGTATAGGATGCGGTAGAACCATCCCGGTATTCGATATTCACGGCGGTCAGCTTGACGTTCCTGACGTCCGGCCCATAGAAGGCCCCCTGCCAATAGTAGTTACTGAAGGACGGTTCTTCTCCCGGTTCATACCGGTATGGATCCTGAGCGTCAAAGATGTTCCAGCTTCCCTTTGCGTCCTCACAGGTAACGACCTTCCCATCTTCCCCCAGCGCAACCACAGAGAAGCAGATAGAGTCGATTGTCTTTACAGACAAATTGTTCCAGTTAATGAAGAGCGTCCAATAACTGTTAGCTTCCTGTCGGATGCGGACGCTAGAGATGGCGAGGGGATAGTAACTGAGGGGGGTGGATTGTGTGGAGGAAAACTCCTTTACCAGCGCTGGGACACATTCGTTTTCTGGGTACCAGTAGGCTAGGACATCCACCCGTTCTTCCGCAAATTCCAGGCTGCGGGTCCGGTAGTATTCGATGTCTGCCCGGAGCGAATCCACATAGCGAGACTCGTTATCCTCAACTGCCTGCTGCACTGCGGCGTAGTTAACGGCATCCAACTGAACAACCTGCCTCCATGAAAACAGGCGGTCGTAGATATCCTCGGCTTCCTTCCCGGTAACATAAGCGTTCTTGGATTCCTCCAGTTTGGAGGCGGTCAGCTTAGCAATCTCCAGTTCCTGTGCAATGTTCCGGAAGTTGGAGAGGGCGCTGAGAGATGCGCTCAGTTCCTCTGCGCTGATTTCGTTGTTGGCATACTTCAAAACCAACCCATCCACTTCCTCAGACAAATACCCGTCTGCGTCGCTGCCAAAGTTGACGTCCTGATAGAGGACATAGGCGTTGGCGTAATCCTGCGCCGCAATATAAGCCCGGAAAGATTTGAGGTTTTCCTTGTATTGGACATGCCGTATCGCAACAAATCCGGCCACCAGAAGAAGAATTGCAGCAATTCCTGCCAGAATCAACCCCTTCTTCCCCAAAGGTTTCCTCTCCTTCTTGGGAGGCTTTGGTTTTTTTTCTTTTTTAGGAGGAGGGGCTTCTGTATTATTGGCAGGCACGACCTCCTGTTCTGGGACAATCTCCGCCGAACCGCCATCCAGGAGAGCTGGCTCTGCCGGCTTTGGGCTTAAGTCTGTATCAGGTATTTGCTTTGGTTCCGCAAAGAGATCAACGGATGGTTCTGGTGAGTCTGAATCCACACCTTCCTGCGAAGGTGGCATGGGGGGAGAATTGTTTTCCGTCTCCGCTTCGACAGGAACCGCAGTCTCCGGGATAACCAGCTCCGCCTTTCCGTTAGGCTCCACCTCTGCAGGACTCTTCTTTTTCTTACGGAAAAAAGAGAAGATGCTCTTCTTCTCTTTTGGGGGAATGGGAACGGCGACTGGAATTTCGGTTGCTTTATCAGGGGCGGGAGCGTCCGGCTCCGGTGATTCCTTACTTATATATAGAGCGAGTTCCTCCGGATCCTTCACCCGCCACTTCCCCTCCATAAAGGGGGACGGGCCTGCGGGGTCGTCTTCATAGTTGTCTCTATGGGACAGAGTGGAATCTGGCGGGGTGTATTCACAGAGGGACAGCGCCTGCCGCAGGGCCTCCTTCGAGTAAGCACAGGGTACGCCATCCTTCTCGACACGAACGATGTCCGCAGGGACATTGAACAAATCTCCGATGGTAAGGGGGGGCAGCAGCCCCGACTGAACTTCCCCGGTCCACTCCCCATTCTCCCCTATCATCATACCGTAGTGATAGGAGCCGTTCCGCCGCACCTCATTGACAAAGGTGATAGCCTCCGTGCAGGCTTTCTCACACAAGGAGCCGTCTCCGTATATCCGTGAAAAAAACAAGGAGAGCAATTCGGGGATAGTGATACGGATCCAGCGGTCTCCCTCGTTCAGGACGAACCCGTAAGCTCCCCCCAGAAAGGCCCAGCGGCTTATCTGGAGGATGTCCAGCAAGGTATGTTCTTGATAGGATGTACCTGTGCGCCGGATATACTTTTCTGCAAGCTCGCTGTGGCTGAACAGGCGCAGATAAAGATTTTTTGTATCGGAAGATGCTGGGGAAATCAGCGGGGACTCCTCAGCGTAGATTAGGTAAAGGGGCTGATCGGCACACATCAAGGAATAAAAAATCTCCTGGATGCCCGCCTGGGCTTTCTCGGGGTCAGCCCCGCAGGAATTCATCAATTCAAGGATTTCGTCCCGAACTTGATCCAGTGACAGCATAGGAACCAACCTCCATTTTACAGGCTAAGCGCCGAATTTAAATACGAAGGACAGAATGATGGCATAGATTGTATCGATTGCTCCCATTACTGCCAAGCATACAAAACAAACCAGAATACCATTGATAGCCATCCTTCTTCGCATGTCATTGTCTGCGGAAGCGCTGAGTTTTGTGATATTGAGAAACAGCAGAACCAGGATGGACAGCGTGGCGATTCCAAGCAGAACGGTCAACGCCACATTGTAGTTGCCTATGAATTCCGCAAATGCCGGGCTGGACAGCATCTTTTCCAAGATGCTTGTATTAGGTGTTACGCTCATAACAAAAAAGCGGACGGCAGGAAGCCTGTCAAGGCCGCGCTGCCGCCCGCATCCTCCCTCTGAAAAATTTGAAAACCACCGCCGTTTCAGGGATTGGGCGGCATGGTGAAGAACTACTTACGGCTATCCGAGAGGTAGGTCTTCTCTGGATAGAGGCTTCTTGAAATAAAGAAACAGGAAATGGTGCGGACGATATCGTCGGTTGTCTCCAGATGCATCTGAGACAGGTGGTACTCCAGGGAATTGTCAGGGAACCGATCCATCAGCTCCTCGCAGACATGGGGCAAAAGTTCTTGGGGGTCGTTCAGATTTGTACGACGGTAGACGCTCTCCACGAGGGCGAGAGCTCCTTCCGTAAGGTTGCAGCCAACTTGGCTTGTCTTTTCTACTTGCGCTACCATTGTAAAAAATACCGGGGTCCTGGTTGGACCATCCGGCCCTCCTTTTTTATATAAATTCCTTGCCATTACAGTTCTTGTCCTTACAGACACAGAACTATATCCGGCCTGGTTGGGAGGTTTTACGCGGGAATGAAAAAAAATATTACTGGAGAAAATTTGCGATTCTCAGCGCCTCCTCCCAAGGCCGTCAGGCCGCTGGCGGGAAAAAGCGCTGACGAATCAGCTGTGCGAGTTTTGGGCGGCGGATGATCTTATTGATGATGGCAGAATCACCGCTCTGGGCGACGCCTGTGATGTCTCCGGGGCCTCTTATGCGGAAGTCCTCCTCTGCAATGGCGAACCCGTCAGTTGTGCTGCAGAGAATATCCAAGCGTTCCGTCCGCGCTGCGGAACATAGCAGGCAATAGCTTTGCGCATCTCCTCTTCCTACCCGGCCCCGAAGCTGATGAAGTCCAGCGAGTCCGAATCGTTCTGCGGACATGATGGTGATGGCTGTAGCATTGGGAACATTGACGCCTACTTCCACGATGGTCGTAGACAGGAGAACGTCCAGCTCTCCCCTTTCAAACTGGGAAACAGTCTCTAGGATGGATTGCTGCTTCATATTTCCGGAGATAATACCTGTCTTTACCGCATTTGGCTTCTGGGCAAAGTATTTTGTCATAGCGGCAGAGGCGGCAGTAACAGATACAACGTCTTGGAATTTGGTGGATTCGGAATCATCAATGAAGGGACAAACCACATAGCATTGGTGTCCTTTCTGGATTTCCTCATACATCTTTTCAAAGGCCCCGTCCATGTTGAAATACTGCTTTGTAACGACAGGCTTTCTTCCCGCCGGCATGGAGCGAATGGCGAGAACGTCGAGATCGGTTCCATAAACAGAGTTGGCAATACTTCTGGGGATGGGTGTGGCGGTCATAGAGATGTGATGCACGCCCGCCTTGTCGAACTCCTCCAGTTTTGCCTTCTGGGCAACGCCGAATTTATGCTCTTCATCTATGATGGTGAGTCCCAAGCTGCAGGGAGCAACGTCGTTGCTGAGGACGGAGTGGGTACCAATCAGGATGTCCAAATCGCCGGCTTCAAAGGCTTTCAGGAGGGATTTTCGCTCCTTTTTCTTCGTCTCGGTCGTCAGGAGGCCCACGGTAATTTTCAGTTTGTCGCAGATGGCGGTGAAGGACTGGTAATGCTGACGGGCAAGAACCAGGGTCGGAGCCATAACAATACTCTGGCATCCATTCTCCGCCATAAAGACACAGGACAAGATGGCAACCATAGTCTTGCCGCAGCCAACGTCTCCGGAGATGATGGAATGGATACGCCTCCCGGACTTTGCCTCCCGGATAATCGTGTCTATTACCGCCGTTTGATCGTCTGTCAAGGGGAACGGCAGCGCAGCAATTGCCTTACGGGTCGTCTCTTCGCTGGTCGCTCTCTCCATCTGCGTACCAACCAGGTACATATTCTTACGGCTCAAATCCTCATAGAAATCATAGATTTCCTCAAAGTCCATCCGCTGGGCGGCATGCTTGTAACGCTGGGGGTCCGAGGGCTGGTGCATCTCCCGGATTGCCGCATATTTGGGCATGAGCCCGAGAGAGGAAGCGAACAAATCTTTGGGTCCGCCCTTGTCGTTGAGCCGCAGGAAGTCGATAGAGACGTTAATCTGCCGCATCATGTAGTCTGCGGACATCCCCTGGATTTTGGAATAGATGGGCATGATGGAACATACCTTGTCCCTATCCTGTCCAAATGCCAAGGGGGTGGAGATGTAAAGGTTGCCCCGGAACACCGAAGTCTTTCCGCAGAAAATATAGCTGTTGCCTGTAACCAGCTTGTCGATATGATAGGAGGTACCAAACCAGGAGACGTAGAACGTGGCCTTGTACCCCGGTCTTGTCTCCTTCAGCTCCTCGATTTTTGCCGTATACGAGCTGCCGCCCCCCTCCCACTTCTCTTTCACTACCCCTTCCAGGGCGCAGAATTCCCCCACCTGGATATCATTGACCCTGGACACTTTGCGGAAGTCAATATACCGTCGTGGAAAAAAGTATGCGATATCTTCCACAGAAGTAAGGCCCTTGCTCTCAAATTGCGCCTGCTTTTGTTTGGACAGATGCAGTTGGTCGATAGAATGTCTCATGTAATATTTCGCCTGCTGCCATGGAGGTGCAGGCTCCCTCCTTTTCAAGAATTTTTGCTGTGCATAGTCTTTATATACTATGCGTTTATCATAAAAAATATCGAAACTTTGAAGAAATATCCGCCGCATTCTCGTGACTTCAGTCATGAGTAAGGCGGATAT
>OFFZ01000049.1_pt1 | contig 93783 bp, 96 predicted proteins | sample 1521631 | NCBI WGS metagenome assembly OFFZ01 (sample SAMEA3504102, study PRJEB24116) | mouse gut metagenome | biome: mouse gut; feature: mouse-associated habitat; material: faeces | place: Denmark | collected 2011 | reverse complement strand
CCTGCGTCTGGAAGCGCAGGTTCGATAAGCTCCTGATCTCTGCATAGATGCCGACTGGCATGTAAGGGTATGAGAATCTTCCCTCGTTGACAAGCGCAGCGATCGTCTTGGGATCCTTTCGGTCATTCTTGTTGGGGTTGTTGTCATCCAGTTCTTTCGATTTCTTCACATGGTGGGGATTTACATGTACCGGCTTCATTCCGTTATCCTGCAGGAATTTCCCCAGGGCGAACCAATAGTGGCCTGTCGGCTCCATGCCGGGGATTACAGCAGTTTTTCCATGTTTCTCCGCCATGTCCTCCATCCATGCTTTGAATGTCTGGAATCCGGCCTCTGTGTTGCTGAACTCCAGCGGTTTCTTTGTATACTCATAGTTGCGCCAGTCAAATGCTCGGGCATAATGAGTCTCACTTCCGACATCAATACCAACGATCAAAGTTTTTTCAGTTATGGATGCAATTTTTGCGTTCTGTGTGTTATAATTCATCTTGGATACCTCTCTGTTAAATAAGATTTTTACTAACCATCCAAAAGTCAGTAATCTTATTTTACTCTGAGGTATCTTTTTATCAACCACCCTTCTTGGAATTCCCTATATTTGAATTATACAGGAAGCTCCTAAATGGTTAAGTCGTTTTCCAGTTTGTATGCAACAGCTTTATCAAATACCTGGGATAAAACTTTGCTGAAAAGTCCGGCTATGACAAAAACAAGAATAACGATGAGAACCGCCGGAGTAATATAAAGGAACAGCCGGCCGGCGGTAATCAGGGCGATCACCAGGCTATAAGTGCCCATGCGCCGGAGGCTTGTGACATTTTCCAGGATAAAACAGTCGTCGTTTAAGACGGTGCGGAATATTTTCCTGAGTTCATAAATGATAAGAATAGCAAATGTCCCGGAAAAGAAGAAAAGCAGAATAAGAGGGACATAGTTATTGGCAAAATAGCTGTTATATCTTCCGTAAAATTTAATGCTGATGGGAAGAGTAAGAGTGACAAGAATTCCTGTATAAAACATGAAATCTAAAAGCAGTTTGGTAGCCAGCGTCAGTTTATCTTTCATGGGAAAGCCTCCTTTGGTCAATAAATTTTTGAAGTTAAAAATCATTTATTGATGTTTATCCTATCACGGTTCAAATTGAAAGTCAATAAGAATTTATTGATATTCGATAAAATATTATTATAGGACGATATGAAATTAGATAATCGAAACTTGATAAACACAATCTGGCAAATATAATGCAATGATTATTTGAAAGAGGAAAAAGGAAAAGCAGAAAATCTCCCAACTTAAAATATTGTATATATTTACCAAAGATAAGTAAAATAATCGAAATTAACTATAAAATATTCACAAAAAATTTACAAAATATCAATTCCATGTAATATCTGTATGTTATTCTAATGATATATAAGAAGGTTTCGGATATTTTATGGGAGGTATATGGATGCGGCGGAAAGATTTTCAGCCAGGAAGGCGGCCAGGCGGGGGAAAGAGATATCTGCTGCCAGGGGGGCTTTGGATTTTGGTAGTGGTGCTGAATATTCTGGCATGGAAGAACAAGGCTTTTTGCGATTTTTACGTAATACATATTTATCCCTTATGGGTGAATACATATAGCAGAGCCATGGGAATATTTTCTTTTTCCGTAGGCGAAATGATGGTTATAGCGGGCGCTGTTTTAACGGTGGCAGCCATACTGTTGTCTGCTGTATACGGCGCTGCATGGATTTTTGAAAAGCGGCAGGACACGACGCAGCCGATTGGCGGAGCCAGGGCAGATTGGAAGCATAAAAACAGGAATGGGATAAGAAAATTTTGCAAGGGTTATTTTGTTGTTTACGGTTGGATATTTACTGGGGTTGCCATAGTAATGACACTGAATTGCTTTATTCCCTATCATTGCTCCACGCTGGAAGAAAAATACGGAATACTTTGCAGGGGAACGGAAGGGGGCTTCGCGGAGGGAAGCTCTGCGGAAGAAGGTTTCGCGGTGATAGACCTGTTGTCCAGGGAATATACCTTGGAGGAATTGATCAGATTAAGAGATTATGTAGTAATAAAAACGAATGAGCTGGCAGAGCTGGTAGAGAGGGATGAAAACGGAAATATTATTTATCCTGAGGATATGGAAGGGGAACTTATAGCGTGCATGCAGGATCTGGGCGGAGAGTGCGGACAGCTGGCAGGATACTACCCCAGGCCGAAACAGTTTACATTTTCAGGATTTTTCAGCCAGCAGAAAATGAAAGGATATTTTTTCCCTTTTTCGATGGAAGTGAATTATAATAAGCTGATGCATGAAATAAACCGCCCGGCGACGATTTGCCATGAATATGCGCATTTGAAAGGCTTTATGTATGAAGAAGAAGCGAATATGATAGGATTTCTTGCCTGTATTCATTCTTCCGATCTGACATTCCAGTATAGCGGATATCTGAGCGTGTTAAACTATATTGATAATGAATTTTATAAAGCCATAGGAAAGAATAAAGAAATATACTTATCCCACGTAAATATCTCTCCCCGGGTGAGGAAGGAAAATATATTTTTAGAGAAAGATGCCTGGGAAAAAGTGGAAGCCAGGGCGGTGATCAGTACGGAAGTAGTAGACAAAGTTTCGGATAAGCTTTCGGAAACTTCCATGGTTTTAAACGGAGTCGAGGACGGGACGCTCAGCTATACTCGGGTAATCGGCCTTCTGCTCCACTACTATGACGGCTCCCCCGAAGTAGAAGAAACGCTGCTCCAAGCACAAGCAATCCCCGCAGACCCGGAAACAACCTCGGAAACGCCCTCTAAAATAACCAGTGTAATGAATACAATAGAAGTTCAAGAAAACACATATTGACACAGATAAAGATTCCTTATAATATCTAGTTAGCTTTTAAAAAATTGCAAAATAGATATTATAGATAAACTTGCTGAATATTCTGAAAATATGTTCCGTGAAAATCCTTCTGTACCATGGAATCAAGACCATAGAAGACAGGAGGGACATTTCCCGACTGTCTTCTGTTTTACTGGGCTTGATGGAATGCCCGGTACAACAGGATTTTCACGGAACATATTTTCAGAATATTCTCACAACCTACAATTTTACAATTTTACAACTACCCATTTATCTTTATCTGGAAGGAGCAAAAAAGCATGAAATTAATTTCCTGGAATGTAAACGGGCTTCGGGCCTGTGTAGGCAAGGGGTTTCTCGATTTTTTTAAAGAAGTGGATGCAGATATTTTTTGCATACAGGAGACAAAGCTACAGGAGGGGCAGATTGAACTGGAGACTCCGGGATATCGGCAATATTGGAATTATGCGGAAAAGAAGGGTTATTCGGGAACGGCTGTTTTCACAAAAAAGGAACCTTTATCCGTCGCATACGGAATAGGAGTGGAGGAACATGACCACGAAGGAAGGGTCATTACTTTGGAATATGAAGATTTTTATATGATAACGGTGTATACGCCGAACTCCCAGGAAGGGTTGGCGAGGCTTTCCTACCGGATGCAGTGGGAGAAGGATTTCCTTAGCTATTTAAAAGGGCTGGAAGCAAAAAAACCGGTTATTTTCTGCGGGGATTTGAACGTAGCCCATAAAGAGATCGATTTGAAAAATCCTAAGACAAACAGAAAAAATGCGGGATTTACGGATGAAGAGAGGGGAAAATTTACGGAGTTGACGGAAGCCGGTTTTATAGATACATTCCGGCATTTTTATCCCGATAAAGAGGGGGCTTATTCCTGGTGGTCGTATCGGTTCAGCGCCAGAGCCAAAAATGCGGGGTGGCGCATCGATTATTTCCTCGTATCGGAAGCGCTGAAGGAACGCCTGGAGGATGCGCTGATTTATACGGAAGTATTTGGATCGGACCATTGTCCGGTGGGATTGGTTATAAAATAATAATATTGTGAAATTTTGGCAGGAAAATCATTCTCCGAAGCAGGGGAGTGATTTTTTTTGCATTTTTTCCATATGATATTTGTCCTTTTTCTATATTAGAAAAATGGGCAGAATGATATATTAAAATCACAAAAAAGAAAGGGAGGTTACACAATGAAGAGAATAAAAAAATGGATGGCTTTGCTGATCGGCATATGTGTATTGGCGGCGGGATGCGGAAATGGGGCGCAGACCGAATCCGCCGGTACGGCAAGTGGAAGTTCCGAGAATAAAGGGGCTGGCGCTGAAGAAGCAGCCGGGGCGGGAGAAGAAAGTTCAGAAAGCGCTTTTTCCGACGGGGAAAAACAAAAAGTAATCTGGTTTACTTCCGCAACCAAATATAAGGCGGCTTATGAGTCGATGGCAGCAAAGCTGCTGGAGGAAGAAAACATTGAAATTGAATTCCAGCAAGTGGCGGACGATCAGTACCATACGATGCTGAAAACAAAGCTGGCAACCGGGGATGCGCCCGATATTTTTGAACATAACGCACCCACGGAATACGGCACGGTCAATGCTCAGGAAAATTGCGTGGAACTTACTGGCGAAGAATGGGTAAGCCGACTGGTAAATCCCGATATATTAAAGGATAAGAACGGAAAAATATGGGCGTTTCCCACGGAGTCTTCCGAATGTTATTTTGGAATGTATTACAATAAGGGATTAATGGAAGAGCTGGGGCTGGCAGAAGAAATGAACCCGAAAACTTATGAGGAATTTCTTGGCCTTTGTCAGAAGATAAAAGATAAAGGTGTGGTTCCCGTATATTTTCCCGATAAGGATAGCTCCGTAATGCAGTGTTGGGTTACATCGGCATTGCCGATCGTATTATCGGTCAATAATCCCGACGCTTTGGAGAAGATACGAATAAACGAAGCGAAATGGACGGATTATCCGGAATATATTCAAGTACTGGAAACTTTGACGGAACTGTACGAGAAAGGCTATGTGAATGAGAACCATGCGTCGGCAACTCAGGATATGTGGAAAGAAGCCGTTGCAACCGGGGAAGCGGCCATGATGTATACCGGAGAATGGACGGTTACGGATATGCTGGCAAAATATCCGGATCTGGAACTCGGTTCTTTTGTAGTTCCTTTTGCAGATCAGGATGCGACTTCCATCGGAGCCTATGTAAGTTCTGTTTATGTATGCAAAAACGGACAGAATACGGACGCCGCATTAAAAGTATTGGAATGTTTTTCGCGGCCGGAATATATGAATCTTTATTATGAGCAGTTGCCGGGATTCCCTGCATTTTCTGATGTGGATGGCGGACAGGTTCCTCAGTGCGTACAGAGTATTGTGGATAATTATGTTGAGACAAATAAATATTTTATCGAAATGAACGGCGCGATACCGGAAATGTCATCCATTCTGCCGGACTTGTGGAAAAACTACGTGGACATGGTAAATGGAGGTTCTACTCCGTTGCAGATTGTGGAGGAATGGCAGGTAAAATATGAAGAATATATGGCGGAAACAGAACAAACGGGATTTTAAGGTATAAGTGGTGCATATGAGAAAAAGAAAAGCAAAAGGAATAAGAATGTATCCATATCGGCTGATGGTGCCGGCGCTGTTTATCTATACTGCATTTTATATGATTCCTCTTGTGATAGGGCTGGTTATGTCTTTTACGAACTGGAATGTGGAAAATCTGTCATTTAAGGGAGCTTTCCTGAATATGGAGGGACTTCATTTTAAAGGATTGGATAATTACCTGGCGATTTTCAGGGACAGGCATTTTCTGCTTTCTTTGAGAAACACGGTAGTCTTTGCGGTGGCGACAACGATGATAAAACTTTTGGCAGGTTTGCTGCTGGCGTTGGCGCTTAACCGCGGGCTGCGCACCCAGAAATATTTGAGGACGGTATATTATATCCCCTCGGTGTTGAGTTATATTGTGGTAGGGGTATTGTTTTCTTCCATATTGCGCACGGATGGGATGTTGAATCGGATGCTTGGGATCTTTTTGCATAAAGAGATCGGCCATGACTGGCTGGGAAGTACACAGACAGCCCTTGGCTGTATTATAGCGGTGGAAGTTTGGAAGTGGTCGGGATATGTTATGACGGTTTTTCTGGCTGGTTTGCAGGGAATTTCCCGGGAGTATTATGAATCGGCGAAAATAGACGGCGCGGGCAGTTTTCAGGCGTTTTGGTTTATTACTCTTCCCCTTCTGATTCCTTCCTTTACGGTCAATGTCACGATGTGTGTGATCGGAGGATTTAAGGTGTTCGATCAGGTTTTTGTCATGACCAACGGAGGTCCGGGTTTTGCCACACAGGTATTGAATACCATGATATATCAGGCATTTTCTGAAGGAAGGCTGGCAAAAAGCGCGGCGATGGGCATCGTACTATTTGTATTTATTTCGATCATTTCCGTTAGCCTTTCCGGTATTTTGCACCGAAAGGAGGAAAATATGACATGAAAAGCAGACGCTGTGTGGGAAAGATAATATTTGAGCTATGCATGTTAGCACTTAGTGGTATTATTCTCATTCCGCTGCTTATGCTGATATTTGGTTCTTTTAAGGATGCGGCGGCAGCGGCCCGGTTTACGATAGATTTGCCGGAAGAATGGCATTTGGAAAATTACATATATGTATTTACTTCCGGAAAGCTGGGGAGAGCTACTTTCAACAGTTTCATCTATTCTGTATTTGGTGTATCGGTGTGTACGATATGTGCCATGCTTTGTGCTTTTATTATGGAACGAAGGTCTTCCCGCGTTACGGAGGGGGTATATATGTATATTAATGTGGGAATGGTAGCCCCGCTTATGGTGATTCCCACATTGGCGTTTCTGAAGGCGCTGCATATTTACGGGACTTATTTCAGCGTAATACTTGTATTCGCCGGAATGTATATTCCCTGGAGCGTCTTTTTGTTTACAAGCTTTATGAAGAATGTACCGAGAGAACTGGATGAGGCGGCTTTTATTGATGGATGCAGACCTATAAGATTGTTTTTTACGGTGGTAATGCCGCTTCTGAAGCCGATCATCGCTACAAATATCGTATTTATTGCGATGAACATATGGAACGATATGATGATACCGCTATATATGGTGAACAGTCCTGAGAAGACGCCGGTGTCTTTATCGGTATATCAATTTTATGGCAGTTATTTTCGGGATTGGAATCTGGTGTTTGCAGATCTGGTTATCGCGTCGCTTCCTATGATTGTTTTGTATTTTTATCTTCAAAAATATATTGTTGGCGGATTGACGGTAGGAGCGGTGAAAGGATAGGTGGAAGGATTGAGGGATTTTTTTTACCGGCCGGAAAAAGGCTATGTGGGGGATGTGATTCCCTATTATGAAGATGGAATTTATTATCTTTATTTTTTATATGCTTCCCGCAAAAAATATGAAGAGGGAACGTCATGGTATCTGGTGACCACGAGAGATTTTATCCACTATAAAGAGTATGGGGAAGTATTGGCGCATGGAACAGAGGAAGACCAGGATTTGAATGCATATACGGGTTCTATTTATAAAAATGATGGTGTTTATTATTTATATTACACGGGGTACAATGCGCATTCGGAATTCCGGGTACAGGGAGAGCCTTTGCAGGCAGTTATGATGGCGAAAAGCAATAATCTCTTTACGTGGGAGAAATTGCCGGAGAAGACTTTTTATGCGTCGGAGGATTATTATGAATTCTCCGATTGGAGAGATCCTTTTGTTTTCTGGAATGAGGAAAGGAAGGAGTATGAAATGCTGCTGGCAGCCAGACAGCGGAAAGGCTCCGGAAGAAAAAGAGGGTGCGTGGGATTATGCCGGTCGGATAATCTGCTGGACTGGAAGGCGTCGGAGGCATACTATGCGCCCGGGTTGTATATGACCCATGAATGCCCGGAAGCATTCCGAATGGGGAGGTGGAAATATTTGTTGTTTTCCACTTTTTCGGAAAGGTTTGCCACCCATTATCGGATCGTGGGAGCGGCAGAGGGAGATTTTGTTTCGCCCCGGGAAGATACTTTTGATGGAAGAGGATTTTATGCGGGAAAGACGGCGTCCGATGGAGAAAAACGTTTTATTTTCGGCTGGGTTCCGACCAAAAAGGAAGAAAATGACTATGGAGATTACGAGTGGGCCGGAAATTTGGTCGTTCATGAGCTGCTGCAAAGAAAAAACGGTATTTTATATGCTGGGATGCCTTCCGGCATAAAGAGATATTTTCAACAGGAAGTGCCGTTTTTATTAAATAAAATATGCGGGAATTTATCCAAAGAAAAAAATGGAAGATTCAGGATGAATGGCAGAAATTTGTTTTCGGCGGCAGTAACGGAGGAGGAACTGCCGGGAAGATGCCTGATAACAGCGAAAATGTGTTTTGAAGAGGGAACGAGAGCGTTGGGGATATTGCTCCGCAGCGATGGGGAAGCGGAACAAAGTTATTATATACGTTTGGAACCTTATAGAAACCGGATGGTTTTTGATATGTGGCCAAGGAAAATAAAAGGGGAGAATGAAGATACGTGGGAGATTAACGGGGATAAGCCGTTTTTCCCGGAACTGGAGCGTGATTGTCCGTTAAAGCCGGGAGAAGAGTATGTGGTTTCCGTGCTTGTGGACGATACGGTATGTGTGGTGTATGTGGAAGGGATGACCGCGATGACTTCCAGGATTTATAACATAAAAAGAGGCAGATTAGGAGTATTTGTTTCGGAAGGATGCGGGGAATTTTATGATTTGAGCATAAAGAGAAATAGTAAGGATAACAGGGAAAGGCAGGGAAGGAATGAGAGATCATAAAAATAAATTCCCAATGAGGCAGATCCATTTGGATTTTCATAACAGCGAAGAGATTAAAAATATTGCAGGAGATTTTTCCGGGGAAAAATTTGCGGATACTCTTGAAAATGCCCATGTAAATTCTATCAATTTATTTGCGCGCTGCCATCATGGTATGATGTATTACCGGTCGGAGCATTTTCCTGAGAGAATGCATCCTCATTTAAAAGTAGCGAATTTGCTGGAGGAACAGACAAAATGCTGCCGGGAGAGGGGAATTAAAGTGAATCTGTACACCAGTGTGCGCTGGGATGTTTATACGGTAAAACATCATAGAGAATGGATATGCATTGATGAAAATGGAGCTCTTAGCGATTATGAGCATAAGGCATTTTTTGAAGCGGGATTTTATAAGAATCTTTGTGTAAACACCGGTTACAGGGATTTTCTGAAGGAGCATCTCCGGGAGCTGATGGAAGCGATTCCGGCGGACGGGATATGGTTTGATGCATCTTTCGTGGTGGAATGCTGCTGTGAGACGTGTATGGAAAAGATGAGGGCGGCTGGACTGGAGCCGCGCAGCAAGAAAGACAGGGAAGAGTTTGCGGAACTGACATATCAGGATTTTGTACGGGATATGTCAGGCTTTATCAGAGAACTGCATCCGAATTATGATATTTTTTATAATAAAGGGCATGTAGGAAAGCCGGATCGCCCGGTAAAGGATGGTTATACCTATGTCGCTATGGAATCTCTGCCGGGAGGCCCCTGGGATTATCTGGACTTTCCCCATTCCCAGAGGTATATACGTAATTGGGGACTTCCAACAGTGGGATTGACCGGAAAATTCCATACCTCGTGGGGAGATTTCCATTCCTTCAGAGATCCGGTGTCGCTGGAATACGAATGTTTTCGTATGCTGGCCTTGGGCGGGGGGTGCAATATCGGCGATCAGCTGGAACCGTCGGGAATCCTGTCGAAACCGGTCTATGATCTGATTGGAGATATATATCGCAGAGTGGAAGAGAAGGAGCCATGGTGTGTCGGCGCGCTGCCGGTTTCCGAGATAGCGGTGTTGGTACCGGAGGAATTTACCGGAGCCGGAGCGGGGAATCTTCCGGGAGCTTCTCAAGGGGCTTGCCGGCTGCTTCAGGAGGGCGGCTACCAATTTGAATTTGTAGATTCCAAGATGGATTTTGGGAAATACAGGCTTTTGATTTTGCCCGATCTGATTCCGGTGGATAAAAAACTGAAAGAAAAGCTGGATAGATTTATGGACGGCGGGGGAAAAATATTTTTGTCCCATGAAGCAGGGCTTATCAAAGAGAAGGAAGGAATCAGGGAATTTGCATTGTCTCGTTGGGGGATCTCTTATAAAGGGGAGGCTCCTTATGAACCGGATTTTATCGTTCCAAAGGGGGAGGCCGGAGAAGGGCTGCCTTGTGTGGAGCATGTAATGTATGTGAGAGGAAGTGAAGTGGAGGCAACGGATCGGGGAAAAGTATGCTGTATGGTGAAAAGGCCGGTGTTTAACCGGACTTATGAACATTTTTCTTCGCATATGCACGCGCCGTCTTCCGGGGAAGAGGTTTATCCGGGAATCGTGGAAGGAGAAAATTCTTTTTACTTTGCACATCCCATATTTACTATTTATCATTTATATCGTCCGGGGTGGTGCAGGAAGCTGTTCTGTAATATAATGAATATGCTTCTGCCAAATCCCATCGTGAAACATAACGGCCCTTCTTCGTTGGAAGTGGAACTGTTGGAGCAAAAGGAGGAAAAAAGGCTGATCCTTCATTTGCTGCATTACATTCCGCAGCATAGAAGCGAATATGTGGATACGGTGGAAGAGATCATACCATTATATCATGTGGAGGTATGGATAAAAACAGAAAAGAAGCCGGAGGGAGCTATGTTCGTGCCGGAAGGGGAACCTGTAGACATGCGGCTGGAGGATGGATATGTTCATATCAAGGTAGCGAAGGTGGAAGGGCATCGGATGATAGCACTTTCTTATAGGTAGGGAATGAAAAAACTGAAATTCAGGCAAAAATTGTTTCTGTATTATTCCGCCATAGTTTTTCTGGTGATTTTATTGGGATTTGGAGCCGTTTACGCGTATATTGTAAAGCGGCTCCAGACGGAAATACTGCAGAACATGGAATTGTCAGTAAAAGAAATGACAGGACAACTGGATAACAGGATAAAGGAGATGGACCGGCTCACGATTGAGGTGGTCTCAAATCCTTTTATTCAGGAATATATGCAGAACTTATCGAAAGAGGGGATTCCGAACAGTTACAGCGACATGGGGAATATGGCATCCAACACGCTGATATCCATAAGTGCGGTAAACCTGGGATCTCTGCGAGTAAGTATTTTTAATCGTTTTGGTTCTTATATCAGTATTGGAATACCGGATGACCAAAAGGCGATCGGAGCGCGTATGAAAATGCCGGATTATACGGAATGGTATGATTCCGTCGTTCCAAAGCGCAACAGCAGCGGAAAGCTGCCCCCGCATGACGATTTTTGGGCAGATAAAGAAAAAATGATTTCTGTAATCAGGGAAATCGTGGATATCAATTCCTATGCTTCTTATGGACTTGTGGAGATTCAATATCCGGTACGGAAATTGGAGGAATTATTTTTTGGCGGGCAGGAACAGAAGCAATATCTTTTTACAGGGGAAGGAGAATTGATCTATAGCAATGATACAAGAGCCGGTACGGATGTTGGGCAGTTGATTTCCTGCATAGAAGGGGAAAAGGGAATTGTTAAAACCAGTTTAAACGGAGAAAAGAGCTACTTTTGTTATGAAAAAAGCGAAAATACGGATTGGTATTTTGCTGTAGTGAAGCCGGTAAATGTATTGCGGAAGGCGGTTTTTCCCGTAGTGGGGGTAGCTTTGCTTATTGCCATAGTCCTGCTGCTTGTGATGCTGGTATTTACCGGACTGATCGCGGACAGGTTGACGAAGCCGCTGAAGAAGCTTCAGGAAAGAATCAGGCATGCGGACAGAGCACAGACAGAGAAAATGCTGGCGGAGGAGGCCGAGGAAAGGGATGAGATCCGTGTCATTGATACCGCTTTTGAATCTTTATATAAAAATCTTCAATTATCGAAAGATGAATTGGATTATGTAAAACTACAGGAGGCGAAAACTCGGATGCTGGCCGTTCAGGCGCAGATGAATCCTCATTTTTTATATAATATCCTGTCTGTGATCAATGCGATTGGATTTGAATATGGAGCGGATGAGATCATGGATATTTGCCAACATCTTTCCAGTATGCTGCGTTATGCGGGTGCCTTTAATATGAATAAAGTAAGTATGGAGGAAGAAATAAACCATACAAGGAATTATCTGGAACTTATGAAATGCAGGTTTAAGGAGAGGATAAGATATGAAATCAGGGCGGAAGAGGGAACGGAAAAAATAAGGGTGCCAAAACTGATTCTTCAGCCTATTGTAGAGAACTGCTTCCAACATGGCTTGCGGGAAATAAAAACGGAGTGGAAGATTGTTATTGAAATTAAGGAAGCAGAAAATCATTGGTTCGTCAAGGTCAGCGATAACGGAAGAGGATTCGGAAGAGAAGCCATGGAAAAGCTGGACGAAAAACTGGAAAATTGGCAGGATAATTTGAGCGACGATATCGGCAGTCTGGGAATCGGCGGATATGGTCTTATTAATGTTATTATACGGTTAAAAATAGCATATGGAAAAAAAGCGTTTTTTAAAATACATGATAAAGGGGAGGATGGGGAATACTGCACAGTTGAAATAGGCGGTGAAATGAATGTATAAAGTGCTGATTGCGGAAGATGAGCCTTTTATTGGCGACAGCATACGGAAAATGATGGAACGGTTCGGGCCGGAGTTTGAGGTATGTGCCTGTGTATATGACGGAGAAGCCGCGTTGGAGCGGTTGGAGGAAGAAAGCTTTGATGTGGTTCTGACGGATATTCGTATGCCGGGGATGGATGGTATTGAAGTATTGCGCCGGATCGACCGTGACTATCCGAATATAATTACAGTTGTCATATCCGGATATGAGATTTTTGATTATGCGCGGAAAGCATTAAAATACCATGCATCGGAATACCTGTTGAAACCGGTTTCGATCGATAATATGAAGGAACTGCTGGCAAAGTTGAAAGTTTTATTAGTTGAAAGGGAAAAGGAACAACATTACCAGAAGATTTTTTCTGCTGTCGGCGTTGGAGGAGGAGAAAAAAAAGAAGACGGCAGCGGGAAAGAGCAGTTGGCGGAGTCCGTAAGGCAATATCTGGAGGGTCATTATGGGGAAAAGATTACAACAAAAGAGTTGTCAAAAAAGTTTGGTTTGGTTCCCTCTTATCTCAGTACATTATTTCGCCAGGAGCAGGGAATGTCGCCTTCCGATTATTTGAACAGGCTGCGAATTGAAAGGGCGAAGGCTCTGCTTTTGGAAAATATGTTCCTGACGGTAAGGGAAATTGCGGAAATCACCGGGTATGCGGATCAGTTGTATTTCAGCAAAGTATTTAAAAAAGAAACTGGAATGACACCTTCTGACTTCCGGGCTGCTTTCGGAAAGAGGCAGGATTGACTCTAATCGGTACTCTTTTCCACAAAAAGGAAAAACCGTATTTGCGGATATTTCAAACGCAGTGAATTCCCAATAGGAGATTATTACCCTACCCTAATGGAATCTTCATAAGGAAGTATAAGTTCATGGACGATTTCATAAGCGAAATCTTTCATAAGGGAAAATTTCTGCCTGTAATTATCCTCTGTAAGCCGGTTGTTTCCATGAATGATAGCTTCCGCCATATACTGATTGATCTCCGGCGAGAAATGCAGGGTATCCATATAATTATCCAGGTTAGTAACGATTTCCCGTTCATCCTGGAAATAAAATAGTTCCACATTATCGTATGTCAGCAAAACGGCAGCGGTCTGTTCCATATTATAAAGATAGGCTTCCAAATCTCCGCTGCGGTAAAGATTGTCCCAGAAGAGCATGGAATAAGCCGGGAAGAAAATCTTAAACTTCGTTTCCGGATGATCTTCCACCTGCTTTCTGATTAAATTAATATTGGCGTCCAAGGTATCGCGGTAATAATCTTTTTCTTTCATAGGAGCGATTTCCGGCGTGCGGATATAAAGGCCAAGCGCCATATCCTGGTTAAATTCTTTCCATTGCGCCCAGTTATAGGAATCGTTGGCATCATAATCCCCCAAAAAAGTATTGGCGATCATATAAGGTATTTTCTCAAAAAGAACGCCTTTGTTATAAAGGTATTCCACATCGTCAAAATAATTTTTGTTATACAGATACATGGGGCATCCCGTCAGTTCGTAAGTGGGGACAGGGGATGCTGCCAGGGAGGAAGTGTCCATGCTGTAAAATACATATTTTAAATCGTGTTTTTCATAGGCGGCGTCCAGAAGATAACAAAGATCCGCAGTAGCGCCGTAGGAACGGACTGCTTTGATGGCGGTGCAATCAAAACCATCGTTAAACCAGCCGTTATTATAATTTTCCGCTACGGAGGAGCCCACGATCAGGCTGTCGTATTCGAAAGTCCGTAAAGAACCGATGCATTGATATTCTTTATCAGTGAGAACCGCTTTCAATCCAAACCATGGTTTATGGTAGTGAAAAAACGGGTCGATAAGAACAACGACAGCGCCTATAATCACCATAAGAAAAAGGATGCGCCGGAAAAAACATTTTACAAATTTCCGTGCCGTATGCTCTTGAAGTTCCGATGTTTTTAACATGAAATAGTCTGTCCTTTCGTGAAGATAATTCCGTTTTATTAAAAATTAAAATAAATAAATGTACTGACTTGTGAAAAGGAAATAAGCGACCAGATAAAGAGGATAACGATGAACCAGCAGAATCCGGAACCGTAATCTGCCGTTTCTACGATCTGCAACGCATTTTTTCTTGTCAGGATGAATGCACTGGCGATCAGAATCAGCAGGAACAGTATAATATAAGCAACAGGAAGCATTTCCGGAGCGAACATGGTAACGGCCTGTTTAAAAATATAAAATTCAGGAATATCCATATTTATAACCAGCTTATGAATATATCCCGTATTTCGGAAGGAAAAGAGGTTTTTAAACATTTGGAAAGCATGGGCCATACTTTCGCTGCGGAAGAAAAACAGGGATAAATTGAAAAAGGAAAAGGTAAAAAACCATCCCAGCCATCTTGGAATATAAAAACGGGAAGGATTTTTTTCCTGACTTCCCCTGACCCCTATGATACCCAGATTGTCCCAAACAACCAAAAGTCCCTGCATAACGCCCCATGCTACATAAGTCCAATTAGCGCCATGCCAAAGGCCGCTTAAGGAAAAAATGACCATTGTATTTAAAATTGTCCGTGCCTTTCCTTTTTTGCTGCCTCCCAGCGGAATATAAACATAGGTGACAAAAAAACGGGAAAGGGTCATATGCCAGCGCTGCCACAATTCTTTTACGGAACATGCTTTATAAGGAGAATTAAAGTTTACCGGAAGCTGCACATTAAACATATATCCCAGTCCAATCGCCATATCACTATAACCGCTGAAATCAAAATAAATCTGAAAGGTATAGGACAGGATTACGAGCAGAGTGGAGGGCGAATCCAAAAAATAAGTCTGTTCAAAGCCGAAATTTGTAACGAGGGCAAGCACGTCGGCTAAAAGCACCTTTTTACTTAACCCTATAACAAAAAGAGAAATACCTCTGGCAAAACTGCTAATATCAAAATTTCTCCTGGAAAGGTCATCGAATTGAGGAATGATTTCCTTATACAAAACGATGGGCCCGGCGATCAGCTGGGGAAAGAAGGTGACAAAAGCAGCGTAATTAATAAAAGAATAATGCTCCGTTTTTCCGGTACACCGGTCAATGATAAAGGATAGCTGCTGGAAAGTAAAAAAACTGATCCCCAGAGGCAGAAGAATATGCTTTAAATTAAAATCCGCCCGAAAAACGTAATTGATATTCTCAATGAAGAAGTCATAATATTTAAAATAAAAAAGAATCGCCAGATTGGCGGCAACGCCGGCGAACAGTCCGAAGTGGTTTGCGCGCCTGGTTTTACAAAAAGTCAGTAAGTAGCTGATCAGGTAATTAATAAGAATGCTGGCAATAATGATGAAAAGGTAATAAGTATTAAAATAACCGTAGAACCATAGGGACATGCCGGTCAAAAAAACCTTTGCCAGTTCATATTTTTGCAGTTTATTCAGTCCGTACCATCCGAGGAGGACGGCGGGAAGAAAGATGAAAATGAATATATAGGAGTTAAAAAGCATTGGTTATGTGGTACCTTTCGTAGTAGTGGGGGATAGGGTGGTGTGAGGGGATAGGGGGTTGTGGGAATATTCTGGCAATATGTTTTCTGAAAAGCAGTTATGCCGGACGCTTCATGGAACCCAGGAAAGCAAAAACACTCGGGCAGAGGCCCGCCTGTTTTTATGGTTTCCATTCCGCGGCATAAAAAGCTTTTCAGAAAACATATTGCCAGAATATTCAGCAAGTTTATCGCTCTCACAAATATCCTATCTTAATATGCACATTAGTGCGCTTCCTTATTATGCTTTGTCACCAGCCGCGAGGCTGCTGACCTGCGCGCACATCAGTGCGCTTCCTTATTATATTTTGTCACCAGCCGCGAGGCTGCTGACCTACGCGCACATCAGTGCGCTTCCTTATTATACCATAGTTAAAACATATTCATAACAGTTATTTAAATAATTAAGAAATGGAAAGTTTTGGCTGAATCTTTCAACAGTTCCCTGGAAAAAAATCTTGATTATACGTAAAATACGTGTTAATATGTAGTTGTAAGGAGGAAACATACATGAAGTTCCGAGAAGCCGACCGGATGCTAAAGGATGATGGATGGTACGTGTCAGACATAAGTGGCTCACATTATCAATATAAACATCCAATAAAGCCTGGAAAAGTAAGCGTCCCGAATCATCCCGGCGACATCCCAAAAAGTGTTGTTAAATCCATACGAAACCAGGCGGGGCTGAAATAAGCCCCTGCCCTTCGAAATAAATTGTGAAAAGGAGTATTGATTTATGAATTATGTGTACCCGGCTATTTTCTATGAGGAAGAAGGTAAAATATCCGTTATTTTTCCTGATTTGGGGAATCTCGCAACCTTTGGAGATAATATAGCAGATGCTATGCGCATGGCGGTTGATGTTTGCGGACAGTATCTCTTTACCGCCCTGCGTGACGGCGAACCCTTCCCTGCTCCTAGTGCATTAGGCAAAATCAATCCCGCTGCCATTCTGAAAGATCTTGAAATGGAATTCTCTGCTGATAATGCTTTTGTCAATATGGTGCTGGTGGATATGACCGAATACGCAAGGCAACATAGCGATAAGGCAGTGAAAAAGACTTTGAGCATCCCCATGTGGCTGAATACCCTTTGCGAAGAAAAAAGCATCAACTTTTCAAAAGTATTACAAGAGGCACTTCTCTCCAAAATACAGACTTAACACCTATCGGCTGCCCCAATTTTCATATGGAATCGGGGTAGTCTTTTTTTATTTTTCAGAATAACCGATTTCCAAGGCAAACTTTCTCTTTCATAGCTATTTGGAATAAATTTTATAGATTGGGAAATAATGAAAAGAGATAAAAAGTAAGTATTAATCAGGGGCAGAATTAGCGGGCTGTTGGTAGTATGGAGGATTATTATGAAAATACGTACATTAGCTATGACATTGGTAATGGTATTGAGCATATGGGTTTTGGCGGCGCCGGTTATGACGGGATGCGGCGAAGAGCTGGTGTCTGATTCTAATACAAACAGTGTGGAAAATGTGAGGCGGAATAACGAAGGCAGCAATCCGGGGGAAGAAAGCGTTAGTATATATATTCCCATGAGTAAGATTAAAAATGAGGTAGTGAATATTCTTGGAGAAAATTATTGGCCGGATAAGCAGCTTACGGTAGCGGAACTGAGGACAGAAACGGGAATTACCGAGGAAATGTATGATGATTTTCTGGCAGAAAAAATGAATATAGAAACGGATATCGATATCATGATTATTTTGAAGGCAAAAGCGGAATATTTGCCGGAAATAGAAAAGATGTTGAATGCATATAGAGATTCTTTGCTGGTAAAATATAGAGAGAGGCCGCAGGAGCTTGGAAAGGTACAGGCGTCCCGGATAGAGGTAATCGAGCCTTATATCTGTTTTGTACAGCTGGGGGCGGATACGGAAGCGGCGATAGAAAAAGGAGACGAGGAAGTCATTGCTTTATGCCAACAGGAGAACGAAAGAGCGGTGGATATTATAGAAAAAACGATTTTAAATCAATAACAAGTTAAACAAAGGGACTTTCTCAATCCTTAAAAGGCTATGACAGAAAACGGTTATGGTCTTGGACTCTGTTACGAGGGCAAAAAATGCTATGCAGGAGGGCACAAATATTATCCGTATCGGCACTTATATTGGGTGTCCTCCGGCTTTGAGGCGGACGGGAAAACGGTGCAAGCGGAGGATGATATTGCGCTGCTTGCTGAAAGTGAATGGGTTTTCTGCAGCTTTTCCATAGCATTAGACAGTTTCCTGAAATAAAATGAAACAAAACAGGAGTCCCCATTTCTGGGAATCCCTGTGTCGCATCAGTATTATTTTTTGAGCTGTAAGCCGTCTTTGAATGCTTCCCCTATCCTTTCGGTCACCTTATAGTAGCCATGTGTATAAGGATCAAAGGCGATTGCGTTTACCAGGGACATATCGACTTTGTCACCGGCCATGACATTTTCGTCTGCTGTGACATTTACCACTCTGCCGATGACGCCGCATCCATATTCCCCGTCCTGGTATTCAATAAACTCACATTCAAGACAGAGAGGGAATTCATTAATGACAGGGGCGTCTACGGTTTCTGCTTTACTTGCGGTCAGGCCGCTGTTCTCGAATTTTCCTGCAACCCGGTTGCCGGATTCAACACCGAAATAGTCAGCTTCCACCACATGGGCTGCGTCAGCGATGCTTACCGTAAAAGCGCCCCTTGCCTTGATATTTTTTACGGTCTTGTGCGTTTCCGTCAGATTGAGGGCGACATTGCCTCTTTCCTGCATGGTACCCCAGGCAGCGTTCATGACATTCACGCTGCCGTCTTCATTGTAGGTTGCTACCATTAAGACCGGCATCGGGAAGATGCCTTCTGTTATGCTGAGTTTTTTTCTCATTGTTTACTCCATTTCTGCGCGGCTTTTTGCGTATATCAAGTTTGTAGATGCCGCGCAGACACAAACTTGGGATTGAAAATTTTTAATTTTCAATCTATTACCTCGTTTCTATATGGGATTGACAGAACCAGCGTCTGTGCATATAATTGTAGCAGGTAACAGGAAAAATACAAGTACTATCTTAAAGGAAAGCGTAAGATGATAAAGAATTATATTGGCGAGGCGAATTTTGAGGATACGGGGTTCAGTTATACGCTGTCCCTGATATCTGGCAAGCACAAAATGGTCATCCTTTACTGCCTGATGGAGTTTGGCGTTGTCAGGTTCAATGAGTTAAAACGGTATCTGAAAAATGTGTCAGACAAAACACTCAGCGGCAATCTGAAAGAGCTGGAGGCGGACCGGCTTATTATCAGAAAAGAATATCCACAGATACCGCCAAAGGTGGAATACAGTCTGAGTGACAGGGGCAGGTCCTTGATGGATGTTTTGGATCAGTTATGTGTCTGGGGTGAAAACAATAGGGAATAGCCTGTCCCCGTCAAACTTCATATTCTGCATGAGAATGTCGTAAGAGATATTGTCCTTGATGATCTCCCGGTAAATCTCATATGCGCTCTGTGTGTCCGTTTCCTTTCGGGCGAGTATATAAAAGAACCCACATGAAGGTTGAGCTTTTCTCTCTATTTTCATGCCCTTGGGATTATGATAAAATGAAAAAAACAGGATGATAAATCGAAGGGCAGGGAATACTATTGTGGAGGAGTTGTTAGTTTATGCGATTTTGCTTTACGAGGATTTAGTAACAGAAAACGAATACAGCAAACGGCTTGATGAATTATTTCTCAACGATCCCGAAAACGAAGATTTGCTTTATTTAGAATGGGAAACAGACATAAAAAAAGCCATTATTTACATAAGAACAAATATTGATTACAATAATCTTGAGATTGAACGGTTTGGCAGAATTTTAATAAGTAAATTAAAGGCGGTTTATGTAAATTGTTCAGATATAAAATGTTTTGCAAGTCGGATGTATCATTTATGGGAAAGTCTGCCTGGGAACATTCAGAACATAGAACCATTTTGGACTCTATGCTATGCGGATGACCCTTTGTCATGGGGAGATGAAGAACAGACCAGAAACATTTATGAATATATGTTGGACTATTATAAGGATTAAACGAATACGGAGGACTGGTTTTAAAAAGTTACTTGATGAAATACCTATTGCCTCCAATAATTTCATAGGTTATAATGATGCTATGCCCTTTACAGATGAAAATCAGTATAGGGCTTATATATAATTATAATGACTTACATAAGGGAAAGGCGTGAGCATACCATGACAAATGCAATTATATTCGATATGGACGGAGTATTGTTCGATACGGAACGGATCAGCTATGAATGCTGGGAGGAAATCGGAGAGTCAATGGGGCTTGGTGATTTGAGCGAAGGTATCAGAGGGTGTATCGGTTTGAATCGGAATGATGCGGAAGCTCTGATGTACGATCTCTATGGAGAAGATTTTCCTTTTGATGAATTTACCGAAACGGTGCATATTCTTATGAAAAAACGTTTGTTAGAGGAAGGAACTCCCGTAAAAGAAGGGGTAAGGGAAATCTTGGAGTATTTGAAAGAAAATGGTTATATTATTGGTATGGCTTCTTCCAGCAGCAAGGAAAGCGTCATGGGGCATTTGAAGGAAACAGGGCTGGAAAAATATTTTCGCGCGGTGATTACGGGTGATATGGTAGAGCATAGCAAGCCTGATCCTGATATTTATTTGAAGGCATGTGAAGAGCTGGGGGTTACGCCGACAAATGTCGTCGCTATTGAAGATTCCCATAACGGGGTTCGTTCGGCATATCGGGCGGGAATGAAACCGGTGATGGTGCCGGATCTGATAGAACCCACGCCTGAAATCGAAGCGATGCTTTATGGCAAGTTCTATTCCTTGTTGGATGTGTTGGATTATATGAAAAATAATAATAAAAACGAAGGGTAAGAATAAAATTGCCCTGTAGGGCGGAATGGAGGAATATATGGCAGTATCAAAAGTATATTATGCAAATATGAAGACGTCGTTTACGGAGAATCTTCCACAAAAGCTGGAGAGATTAATAAAAACGGCAGGTATTAAGGAGATTGATTTTAAGAAAAAGTACGCAGCGATTAAGATTCACTTTGGTGAACCTGGAAATCTGGCATATCTCAGGCCGAATTATGCGGCGGTCGTGGTGAGAGTAATCCAGGAGCTGGGGGGCAAGGCATTCCTTACGGACTGCAATACGTTGTATGTGGGCGGCAGGAAAAATGCGCTGGATCATATGGACGCCGCTTATGAAAACGGTTTTTCACCTTTTTCCACAGGATGCCACGTGATCATTGCAGACGGCCTGAAAGGGACGGACGATGTGCTGGTTCCGGTAGAAGGCGGGGAATATGTAAAAGAAGCAAAAATCGGCAGAGCGGTGATGGATGCGGATATTTTTATTACGTTAAACCATTTTAAAGGCCATGAAGCTACCGGCTTTGGCGGAGCGCTTAAGAATATCGGCATGGGCTGCGGTTCCAGAGCCGGCAAGATGGAGATGCACAGCGCCGGAAAGCCGCAGGTCAACAAGGAGGAGTGCATCGGCTGCGGGCGCTGCATAAAAATATGTGCCCATGACGCTCCGTCGATATCGGGCAAAAAGGCATACATAGATCAGGCTAAATGCGTGGGCTGCGGGCGCTGCATCGGTGTTTGTCCTATGGATGCGGTAGAACCTGCAGCGGATGAGTCCAATGATATTTTGAACAGGAAGATTGCGGAATACAGCAAGGCAGTGGTGCAGGGCCGTCCTCATTTCCATATCAGTCTGGTGGTGGATGTATCTCCGAACTGCGACTGCCATGCGGAAAACGATATACCTATCGTGCCTGACGTTGGTATGTTTGCGTCTTTCGATCCCGTGGCATTGGATGTGGCTTGCGCCGATGCGGTGAATAAACAGCCTGTCATTGCCAATAGTCAGCTGGATCGCATGCCCCATGTACATCATGATCATTTTATAGATTCCGCGCCCCAGACAAATTGGAGGTCTATGATAGAACATGCGGAGAAGATCGGAATTGGCAATGCGGAATATGAGTTGATTGAAATATAAGATAAAACGAAGTAAATGAAGTTTGAAATAAAACAAAGGAAAAAATAAGAAAGGCATTAAGAAAAAAGAATTAAGACTTCCGAATGCCTATTAAGGAGATTCCTTTTGCCTTGCCGTAGTTAATGCTTTTGATTAATTCTTGAAAGCTTGGGCAGGGGCCGACCGTTGTACCGTTACAATATACATTATGGGCAGTGTATTGATCATTACTTTTTGAAATATGTATGGTATGGATTTCTTTTCGGATGTCGTTTTTATCGTTATACATAGTGAATATAAGACTTGGATATGCGGCTGCCAGCGTATCGAAGTCTTTTTCCATTGTGCTGAAAAAAGTGGTAAATCCCTTTGACTCCAGAAAATCCCGGAGAGCTTTGGGGGATGTGCCGAATTTCCCGCCAAGAGCCATTCCGTCTTTTTCAAAGAAGGAAATCAGTTCCGGCAAATCCATAAGAGGGTGCGCCAGCAGACTATAGGCAGCGTTATATACTGCAAAAATTTCGCAGCCCGAATATTGCATGGTTGCTTTGCCGTAGGGCATGTCGGTGTAGCTGTTTTGGTCTTCGATGTAACCTTTGTTTTTCGAAATGGCGTTCAAGTGGCTGGAAAAAGCTTTTTGGTTGATAAAAAGATGTTCCCGCCAGGATGTTTTTTTGAATTTTTGTATTTTTCGCAGCAGTTCGTAGAAAGCAATGACCGTTTTGTTACTGATTCTCCGGGGAATAAAGGCAAATAAAAAATTCATTTATTCTCCCCTTTTCCCAAGGTTTCTTCCAACAGATCCGTGATCGTCCGAACCGAGTTAAGCTGGCTGCTTCTGCTCATGGCATCAATATAAGTCTGCCTTGTGAAATAAAGCTCATGTGCTTTTTCAACTAAAAGATCTTCCGTCAGGTAATCTTCGTCAATAATCAGGCTGAATCCCTGTGATTCAAAGGATTTGGCATTTAAAATCTGATCGCCCCGGCTGCTGTGCGCCGAGAGCGGAATGAGCAGATTGGGCTTTTTCAGGGCAAGCAGTTCGCAGATAGAATTGGCGCCGGCTCTGGATATGACGATGTCGGCCATGGCAAAAACATCTTTTAATTCCGATTTCAGATATTCAAATTGTTTATAACCTTCAATCTGCAACATCAGGTTATCCACCTTATCTTTGCCACAGATATGAACGATTTGGAAATCTTCCAAAAGCTGGGGAAGGGCGTCGCGCACTGTTTTGTTAATGGCTTCGGCTCCCAGGCTGCCGCCGATCACCATAATGACGGGCTTGTTGGAAGTGAAATTGCACATATCATAAGCGGCAATCTTGTTGCCTTTGGATAGTTCTTCCCTGATGGGCGAGCCTGTGAGAACGGCTTTCCCTTCGGGAAGCATGGGGACGGTTTCCGGGAAATTGCAGCATATTTTTTGCGCGACGGGAATACAAAGTTTATTTGCTAATCCGGGCGTCATATCGGACTCATGGATAATGCATGGGATTTCCAGGGAGGCCGCTGCCCGTACAACGGGAACGCTGACAAAACCGCCTTTGGAAAAAACGATATCCGGTTTGATCTGCTTTAAATATTTTCTCGCTTCCCCATAACCTTTCATAACGCGGAAGGGATCCGTAAAGTTTTTGGGATCGAAATATCTGCGGAATTTGCCGGTGGCAATACCGTAATAAGGAATACGGTAGTCGGAAATCAATTTCTTTTCGATGCCGTCATATGAGCCTATATAATATATTTCATAATCCAGTTCTTTGAGCCTTGGTATTAAAGCGATGTTGGGAGTAACATGGCCGGCTGTTCCACCACCAGTAAGAACGATTTTTTTTGCCATCAATCATTTGCCTCCAGATTCCTATCTTCATTAAACTTTATTGACTTTCATAAATAAAAATTTCAGATCATGGTTTCTAATGCCTGTGCCAACTGGTCGGGGCAGGAAGTGGACTTAAATCCGCAGCGGATGCCTTTGAGCCTCTCGATGGCTTCTTTCGCATCCATGCCTTCTACCAGTTTTGAGATACCTTGTAAATTGCCATTGCATCCCCCTGTAAAAGAAACCGAACGGATAATGCCGTTATCCAAATGAATGTCTATTGATGTCGAACAAACGCCTTTGGGTTGGTATTTCATACAAGATCCTCCATTTCCGCTTGCCTGTAGAGTCAGGTTGAAGCACAAATATTATACCAGAACCGGTATGATTTTACCAGTAGTATCGTATAATCTGTCGAAATTTGCAAATGCCTTACACCCTTCGGAATATTGAGATATAAACGGGTTTTGTTTATAATATTAAAATCAGGATGGGAGGTACGCATATGCTTGAAGGTATTTTTATGGTGTATATGGAACAAAGGATTTTAAGCTGCGTTTTCCTGGCATTTTTATTATTAAGCATAATATGCCAGATAACGATCGGTGTGATATATCTGCGGTTAATAAAGGAAACGGATCATATATCCACGGCTAAAAGTAAATTTTTAAAACAATGTAAATTAAAATTTATTAATTGTTACCAGTTGAGCGGCGAGGTTTCCAATATTTCCGTTTTTGTGGACAAGTCCATATCAAAAATATCGTTTCTCGGCATATCCATGACAGGGCTGCATCACCTGGCGGGCCAGTTTGTTCTGCTTTCTGTAGTCGCGGCAGGAGCGGGGGCATGTTACGAGATCACGCAGGGCGAAACCGTGGGAAGGATACTTCCTTATTATGTTGTCAGTTTTCTTGGATTATATGTATATTTTTCGATAACGGGGCTGGTGGATATTGCAGGAAAAAAAGAACGGCTGAAAATAAATCTGGTAGATTATCTGGAAAATCATATGGCGAATAAACTGAAACAGTCGGATATCGACTGGGAAGAACTGACGGGCGAAACTCTGAGCGCGTCTAAGGTGAAGAAAGATAAAAAAGAAGGAAAGAAAAAAGAAAAGAAAGCGGTGGATGAAAAGGAAAAGAAAAAGTCGCTCAGAGAGGGGATTGGTCTTTCTGCGGAAAGGGGAGAAGCGGATCCTGCAAAAATAACAGCTTTTGCGCACCCTGCGGAACAGGAAAAAGGGGATGGCGGAAACGTAGAGGAAGGGGAAGAGAAGGCGGCGGTATTTTCCCATCAGGAGGCGGAAGAACTGGAAGAGCTTTTAAGGGAGTTTTTGGTCTGATTGGAACTGGAATCAATTTTTTCAGAAAATGTGAGGGCTATCCGCATTTGTTTCCTTTTTTTGTATTATTCCAAATAATGTATTTTACAAAGGAGGTATCATGTTTATATTTTCCTGCATCATTAACAAGAATTTTTCCGCAGGTTTGGAAAAAACCTGATATTTCTTCCAGATCATATACATTTCAATCTCGATGGTAGGGTACAGGGGGCGGAAACAGAGTCTGCTGTCACCGGAAGTATTGATGATTCGGTCAAAGCAGATTGCGTACCCCAGTCCCTCTTCCACAAGAAGCGAGGCATTGAACAGCAGATTGTAAGTCATAACAATATCCAGTTCCGATATACTGCGTTTCATCCACTGGACAAGTTCTCCGCCAGCTGCTTCCTGTTGGGATATCAGCAGTGGCTGTCCCCACAGGTCTTCGGGGGAAATGAATTCTTTTTCAGCCAAGGGAGAATCCTTTGGCATCAGAACGCCCCAGACATCTTTTGCCGGAAGTTTTAATGCTTCGTATTTGGTCAGATCAGGTGTTCCAAATATAATTCCGAAATCAATCAATCCTTTATCCAGCTGCTCCCTGACAAATACAGCATTTCCGCTGGAAATGTGGTAATGGATTCCGGGATACAGCTTTTTTAGTTTTCCGGCAGCCTTTGCCAGCAGGCGGACACCATCTGTTTCTCCGGCGCCTATGCATACATCTCCGATAATCACATTGTCAGAAAGTATAATTTCGTTTTCCGTTTTCTTTACCAAATCCAGGATTTCTTCCGCCCTTTTTCGGAGAATCATTCCCTCTTCTGTCAGCGTAACCTTGCGGGAACCCTTTGTGCCGCGAATCAGCAGCTGCTTTCCAAGCTCCTCCTCCATATTTTTAATCTGCGTGGAAAGAGTAGGCTGAGAGAGATGAAGGGACTCGGCGGCCCGTATAATGCTTTGCTCTCTTGCAATAGCAAGAAAGTATTGAAGTACCCGTATTTCCATGTATCTGCTCCTTGTTGTCTGTTTATTGTCTGCCGTACGTTGAAAGAATGTCCTATGTATTTTAGGGGATAGGAACCAATCGGCAGAACAGATTGACCTGAAAAGATTCTATCATAGCTTTCCATAGTTTTCAACTATACAAATGAATCATATCTAAATATTTGCTATTTGTTATAGATAGCCTTATAGTAAAATTATTAAAAACGTCAGGGGGATGCAGGTATGATAGCCACAGGAAGCAGGGAATCTGTCATACAGAATCTGGAGGATGCGGGATGTGAAACCGAGATGATCCAGGATTTTATGGGATGGTTTGACAAGGGGCAACAGGCGAAACAGTTGGAACTGTTGGAACATCAGAGGGAATGTCTGCTTGGAAGAGTACACAAGGATGAAAGAAGGATTTCCTGCCTGGATTATCTGATTTACCAGATTCAGGGAAAACCGAGAGGAAAGAGGTAGGATGAAATCTAAGAGAAAGAAGGAAAGTGAAAATGAGTAAGAATTGTGGAGAAAATGCTGCATGCGGATGTACTGGTATTTGCCACGCCCATTTACTGCTATGAGATGAGCGGCCAGATGAAGACCATCGTAGCTTACAACTACGGCGCAAAAAAGCCAAAGAGAATTTACCAGAGCTGCAGATGGGCGATGCTTTATTCTGTGATATTTTACAGTATATTTTTCCTGATAATGGAGGTTTTTCCGGAATGGGTGCTGTTATTGTTTGATGCTTCTCCAGAAATGCTTTTCATCGGTGTAACGGCACTTCGGATCTTGGCGGTAAGCCATCTTCTTTCCAATGTATGTCTTATTTACTCGGCAGCATTTCAGGGACTTGGACTGGGAGTATAGAGCATGCTGCTTACGTTGGGCAGGCAGGTGGTCTTGCCGGTGGTATTTATTGCAGCCTTATCTCATTTTGGAAATCTGACGTTGATCTGGCTGGCATTTGTACTGGCAGAGGCCGTTGTAATACCGATTGGAATCATTCTTTGGCGAAGAGAGTCGGATAAAGTTTTAAAGAACTTAAAATGGGAAGAAAACAGAAGACGATCTATGTCCGGTATCCTTATTATAGACATCAGAAAAGAACAGCAAGATGGGAAAGAAAACGCAGAGAGATGTAAGTTAAAAAATTTTAGATAATCAGGAGGAAAAATCATGAAGACAGGAGAAATCAGACAGGAGTATTTGACAGGAGAAAGAGCATTATTCCAGGGAGAGAATTTGGAAATCTACGACAGTATTTTTGCGGATGGAGAGTCGCCGCTGAAAGAGAGCCATGATATCAAACTGGAGGGATGCATGTTCAAATGGAAGTATCCCTTCTGGTATGCGAAGAATATTACCGCCAGAAACTGTACCTGGTTTGAGATGGCCCGTGCAGGGGTATGGTATACAGACAATATCACGGTGGAAAACGCAGTGATCGAGGCCCCGAAGAATTTCCGCCGCTGCAGGGGCGTAAATTTACAAAACGTAAATTTTCCCAATGCGGCCGAAACACTTTGGAATTGTGAAGATGTGACAATGGAACATGTGACGGCTAAAGGCGACTACTTTGCCATGAACAGCCAGAATATGGTGCTGCGGGATTTCCAGCTGGTGGGCAACTATTCCTTTGACGGGGTAAAGAATATGGAGATTCATAATGCCCGGATGCTTTCCAAGGATGCTTTCTGGAACAGCGAGAATGTGACGGTATATGATTCCTTTATTTCCGGAGAATATCTGGGCTGGAACGCAAAGAATCTGACACTGATTAACTGCACCATTGAGAGCCTGCAGGGGATGTGCTGCATCGATCATCTGGTTATGAAAAACTGTAAGCTTCTGAACACCACACTGGCGTTTGAGTATTCCACGGTGGATGCAGAAATCACAGGAAAGATTGACAGTGTGATGAACCCTTCCAGCGGTGTGATCCGAGCAGACAGCATTGATGAATTGATCGTTGAAGCGGATAAGGTAGATTCATCAAAGACAAAGATCATATGCAGAAGAGAGCTGAAGGAGGCGGTATGAGCCTGTTTTTGAAGGGAATTCTGATCGGGTTGATCTTTGGCGTACCTGTTTGCTTTTTCCTGGTTTGACATTGCGGGAGGCGGTGTAGGAAAAAATGGCTGGCTGGTGGTTTTAGGAGTATTTATCGGAACCTATTTCTGGTGGGGAGGGCTGACCGCTGTGGTTGCTTTTGCCGGAAAAAAGAAAAGGACAGAAAGTTTCCGGAAGATGAACCGGATTTTCGGGGCAGCTTTAAGCTTGTTTGGAATCCTTGTTTTTATACGGGCAATTTCCATATGAATTCCTTATCAATAAACAGAAAAGTGAAAAGAGGAGTGGACGAAAATGAAAAAAATATGGATAGTGCTGTGGGTTATGGTTATCTCATTTTCTCTGACTGCGTGCGGAGAGGAGAATGCAGTGATGAATATGAAGGTACAGGTTGGTGATACGATATTTTCAGCCACATTGGAAGAGAACGTGGCGGTGTCTGCTTTGGTGGATATGATGCGGGAAAGTCCGGTAGTGCTTCAAATGAGCGACTATTCCGGCTTTGAAAAGGTAGGCCCTTTGGGAACCAGTCTTCCTGCAGACAACAGTCAGACCACAACCCACGCCGGAGATATTGTCTTGTATAACGGAAACCAGATTGTTATATTTTACGGCTCTAATTCCTGGAGCTATACAAGGCTGGGACATATTGATGATCTGGCGGGTTGGGAAGAGGCCCTTGGAAACGGGGATGTGACTGTGACATTTTCTTTGGAATAAATACGATAGTTTGGAGGTGCAATATGCCTTACAATTTTAATGAACCTGTCAACAGGAGAAATACCCATTCACTGAAATGGGATGTGAAAGAGCAGGAACTGCCTATGTGGGTGGCAGATATGGATTTTCAGACAGCACCGGAAATTCAGGAGGCAATCAGGGAAAGGGCAGCCCATGGCGTATTTGGCTATTCCATTGTGCCTGAAGAATGGTATCAGGCATATATGGGCTGGTGGGAGAAACGGCATCATTTTTCCATGGAAAAGGAGTGGCTTGTTTTCTGTACGGGAGTGGTTCCGGCTATTTCCAGTATGGTGCGTAAGCTGACGACAGCGGGAGAAAATGTTTTAGTTCAGACGCCGGTTTACAATATTTTCTTCAATTCCATTGTAAATAACGGAAGGAACATTGTTGAAAGCCCGTTACGATATGACGGAAACACCTATCAGATGGATTTTGAGGATCTGGAACGAAAATTTTCTGATCCTCAGACCACGCTGATGATTCTATGCAATCCCCACAATCCGGTGGGAAGAATCTGGAGCAGAGAGGAACTGGAGCAGGTTGGCGGGCTGTGCAGGAAATATCATGTGACCGTGATTTCCGATGAAATCCATTGTGATCTGACCAGTCCCGGTCAGGAATATATTCCCTTTGCCTCGGTTTCAGAAAACTGTAAGAATACCAGCATCACCTGTATGGCTCCCACAAAAGCCTTTAATCTGGCAGGGCTGCAGACAGCAGCAGTGGCCGTTCCAAATCCAAACCTGCGGCATAAGGTCTGGCGGGGACTGAATACGGATGAGGTGGCAGAACCGAATTCCTTTGCAGTGGAGGCGGCTGTGGCTGCATTTACGAAAGGGGAGGCGTGGCTGGATTCTTTAAGAGAGTATATCCAAGAAAACAAAAATTTTGTGGAGAATTTTTTGAAGAAAGAGGATTTGCATATCAGGCTGGTTCCTTCACAGGCCACCTATCTTTTGTGGCTGGACTGCCGGGAAATGCATGGGTGTGCTGCTGAGCTTACACAATATTTGAGAGAGCATACGGGATTGTATTTGTCGGAGGGACAGCAATATGGGGAAAATGGAAGTTCATTTATAAGAATGAATATCGCCTGCTCACGCAGCCGGTTGGAAGATGGACTGAAACGGCTTGCAGAAGGAGCCAGAAGTTATGAGGAATGGACACTTGCCCAATGCTAATATGCGATTTCAGCATTGGGGAAAAAATCTTTCATCTTGTTAAAGAGAGAAGGTGGTAGCTTGGTTTACCTGTTTTTATGCACGGTTTGAGAATTTTTAAAAATAGTATTGACAGGACATTCTATGGCATGATATTCTGCATATAGTTAGAAATAACTAATCCGAAAAATTAGATACAGAATGCCGAAGGGCATTTTTCTTTACCGCAAAGGTTAGGAAAGACTAACTAGAAAGGAAGAGGATGAATGGAAGCTGTGGATACGGAAAATATATCGGAGGAACTGGTGATATTCTACTGTTCGCCGACAATGGCAGGTCTGAAAACCGGAAATCTGTTTAATTGTCCCGTTAAGAACAACAGGACATTCTTGGAAAACATCCGGGAGATGAACAGGCGTCTGCTTCCGCGGGGCGTGCGGATTGTCCCTCTGAAAAACATGGGAAAAAGCGTGTTGGTTTACATGTACCGCCCTGACAGGCTTCGGGAGGATTTGGGCGACAGCGAGGCGAGGAAGATTTTAGCGGAGCGGGACTATCCCGTGGGGGAACCGGAGAAGTGCATTGTGTGGCTGGTGCGCCGCCTGAAGGATGAGGAAGCATTTCCGCATGAAATCGGACTGTTCCTCGGCTATCCGCCGGAGGACGTGGATGAGTTTATCAGAAACGGCGCGACGGGGGCAAAGTATATTGGGACATGGAAGGTGTATGGAAACGTGGAAACCGCACAGCGTAAGTTTGCGCAGTACAAAAAATGCACACGCCTGTACTGGGAGGCATTCCAAAAACACCGTTCGTTTGACAGGCTTGTTGTGAGGTGTTCGTAAATGCTGTTTGTTCGGGGAACGGTTTTATGATTTATACAGAAAAATCTACAGACAAATACATAATGGAAAGGATGGAGAAATTTATGAGTAAAGTGGCAGTGGTTTATTGGAGCGGTACGGGAAATACGGAGGCGATGGCGACCGCGGTGGCGGAAGGGGCACAGGAGAAAGGGGCGGAGGTTTCCCTGATGTCTTGTGGCGAATTTGGCGCGGATCGGATGGATGAGTTTGATGCAGTGGCGTTCGGCTGTCCGTCCATGGGCGCGGAGCAGCTTGAGGAAGGAGATTTTGAACCCATGTTTACCGCCTGTGAGGGAAAGCTCGCCGGAAAGAAGATTGCGCTGTTTGGTTCTTACGGATGGGGCGACGGGGAATGGATGCGGAGCTGGGAGGATACCTGCCGGTCAGACGGTGCGGTATTTGTCTATGACAGCGTCATCTGCCATGAGGCGCCGGACGGGGACGCGCTGTCCGACTGTAAGGCTTTGGGCGCGGCGCTGGTGTAGGGAGTATGGACATTTTGCACAAAATGATAAGTTAGCATTTCCTAACATATTGGTTAGAATGATAAAACTTGAGTAAGTTGTAAAAATAACGTTGACAAGAATCAAGGGAGGTCATATTATAATATATGGTTAGCGAGTGCTAACTTTTATTTAACGCATAAGGTTAGCGAAAACTAATACATATTCAAAAGAAGGTGGATGCATGATGCCGCTTACATTAGCAGAAGTCGGAGAGGAAAACATTATCAGAAAAATCGGAGGAAAACAGGAAGTTAAGACACATCTGGAGAACCTCGGTTTTGTTGTGGGAGGGGCGGTCACTGTAATAAACGCCATCGGAGGCAATGTGATTGTGAATGTGAAGGACTCCCGCATTGCGGTCAGCAAAGAAATGGCACAGAAGATTATGGTCTGAAAGCATTAAGAAGCCCTTCGGAAACAGGGAATGCTGCAAGGGGTTACTAAATGTTTCAATATCATGGAATCCAGGGCAGTATTCCGTGATTAAAAAATTATGAAATGAGGAGGACAGGTTGAAAACTGAAATCTTCAACCTACAGAGAAAGGAGTGCAGATATCAAAATGAAGACACTGAAAGAATCAAAGGTCGGCGATACCGTCCGGGTGGTGAAGCTCCACGGGGAAGGCGCGGTCAAACGCCGTATCATGGACATGGGACTGACAAAGGGCGTGGATGTGCAGATCCGCAAGGTGGCGCCTTTGGGAGATCCGATTGAGGTGACCGTCCGCGGTTATGAACTTTCCATCCGGAAGGCAGATGCGGAAATGATTGAAGTCGAAAGAGCATAAGATGAAAAAGTTTGTGCAGGGGTTTATCCCCTTTATTTTCAGGCAGATAGTTAGCGAAAACTAATATATAGAAGGAGAGGAAACTATGAGTATGCGAATTGCCCTTGCGGGCAACCCGAACTGCGGGAAAACGACATTATTCAATGCCCTGACAGGTTCCAACCAGTTTGTCGGGAACTGGCCGGGCGTTACGGTGGAAAAGAAAGAGGGAAAGTTAAAGAGGCATGACAGCGTGACCATCACCGACCTTCCGGGTATTTATTCCCTTTCCCCTTATACATTGGAGGAAGTAGTGGCGAGAAACTATCTCATCAGCGAGCGCCCTGATGCCATCTTAAATATTATCGACGGCACGAATCTGGAGAGAAACCTGTACCTGACCACACAGCTTACCGAGCTTGGCATCCCTGTTGTCGTTGCCATCAATATGATGGACGTGGTAGAGAAAAACGGCGACAAGATTAATACGGCGGAGCTGGCGAAGGCTTTGGGCTGTAAGATTGTTGAGATTTCGGCCCTGAAAGGCAGCGGCATCATGGAAGCTGCGGAAGCGGCAATCAATGCGGCAAAGAACGGAAAGACGGTTCCCATGCACACTTTTACGGGAACGGTCGAGCACGCCCTTGCCCATATCGAGGAGGCTGCAGTACACGGGCTGCCAGAGGAACAGCAGCGCTGGTACGCCATCAAGTTGTTTGAGCGGGACGATAAAGTTTTGGAGCAGCTGAACCTAAGCGAGTCGGTGCTTTCCCATATTGAAACGGACATTAAGGCGGCCGAGGAGGAGATGGATGACGATGCAGAATCCATCATCACCAACGAGCGGTATATTTATATCGGGAGTATCATCAAGGGATGCTTAAAGAAAAAATCAGCGGGAAAGATGACAAATTCCGATAAGATTGACAGGATTGTGACAAACCGTTTTCTGGGGCTTCCGATTTTTGCGGCGATTATGTTCCTTGTATATTACATCTCCATGGTGACAGTGGGGGCAAACGCTACGGACTGGGCAAATGACGGATTGTTCGGCGATGGTTTCCATCTGTTTGGCATCGGTTCCGTGGCTTATGGAGAGGCTTCTGAGGAATATGGCGATGCAGCGCTGATTGCGGATGGCTACGATGCTTATGTGGAAGAAAACGGCACAGCTCCTACAGGCGACTTCCCTTATGAAGTGGCGGATGATGAAACATTGGAGGTGGCGGTGGAAATGGCGTCCCTAGCAGATTATGAAGGTGCGCTTGCGGTGATGGAACAGTATGGCGATGAGCCCGATCCGGCAGCTTACGGCGTATGGATTCCCGGTATTCCGGTGTTTGTCGGGAACGCACTGGAAGCCGTGGGTGCGGCAGACTGGCTTGCGGGGTTGATCAATGACGGTATTGTAGCAGGCGTGGGCGCGGTGCTTGGCTTTGTGCCGCAGATGCTTGTATTGTTCCTGCTTCTTGCCTTTCTGGAGGCGTGCGGTTATATGGCGCGTATCGCGTTTGTACTGGATCGTATCTTCCGCAAGTTCGGACTGTCCGGCAAGTCCTTTATTCCGATGCTGATTGGTACCGGCTGCGGCATTCCGGGTATTATGGCGTCGAGGACGATTGAGAACGAGCGTGACCGCCGTATGACGATTATGACGACAACCTTTATTCCCTGTGGCGCGAAGGTGCCGTTTATCTCCATGGTTGCGGGCGCAATCTTCGGCGGTTCTGCATGGGTTGCAACGAGCGCGTACTTTGTAGGTATGGCGGCGATTATCATTTCAGGTATTATGTTAAAGAAAACGAAGATGTTCTCCGGCGACCCGGCTCCTTTCGTTATGGAGCTTCCGGCTTACCATATGCCCACGGTGGGTAATGTGCTGCGTTCCATGTGGGAGCGCGGATGGTCCTTCATTAAGAAGGCGGGCACGATTATCCTGCTTTCCACTATCGTGATATGGTTTACGACTTACTTTGGATTTACTGCGGAAGGATTCCGGATGCTTGGTGAGGAGGAGATGGATCAGTCGCTCCTTGCAGCGGTCGGCAGTGCGATTGCGTGGATTTTCATACCGCTTGGATGGGGAAACTGGCAGGCGGCAGTGGCTTCTATCACAGGTCTTGTGGCAAAGGAAAATATCGTCGGCACCATGGGCATCCTTTATCCGGGTGGATGGTCTGAAATTGGTGCAAACTTCAGTCAGGTTGCGGGATATTCCTTCCTGGTGTTCAATCTTCTGTGCGCGCCCTGCTTTGCGGCAATCGGCGCCATCAAGCGGGAGATGAACAATGCGAAATGGACATGGTTTGCTATCGGATATCAGTGCGGACTGGCTTATGCGGTGGCGCTGATGGTTTATCAGATTGGCTTGGCATTTACAGGAAACCTGAATGTCATTGGTCTGCTTGCAGCCATCGTAATCCTTGGCGGCATGATTTATATGCTGTTCAGACCGTATAAAGAGGCAACAAAGCTGACAACAAATATGAAACTGAAAATGGCGAAGTAACGGCGCAGAAAGCGTTTCTAAAGGCGTCCCGCCATAATACGGGGCGCCGGGTTTCGTCTTTAGATTTGTAACAGGGAAACAGGAGGGATTTCGATGCTTGCATGGCTTATGGAAAATATGGCGACAATCATCATCAGTGCGGTTTTGGTTTTCGTGGTGGCGGCGATTCTTGTCAGTATGAAACGCGGTAAGAGAAAAGGAAAATCATCCTGTGGCTGCGGGTGCGCGGGCTGCGCCATGAATGGAGCCTGCCATCCGGCAAAGCCGGAAACTTTGAGAAAATAAGGACTTAAAGATAAAGTCATACTTTAATAAGCCATTTTTGATGGGCTAAAAATACATTTTGAAATTTTAAAATTCAGGCACTTTTCAGAGGGAATAAATGTGTTTCTGTCCTGCCTTTTTGAATCTTATGATGAAGCTTGTTTATATTCCGTGCCATGGCAAGCAGTGTGCTTTCTGCAAGCACATTTGATGCCCCTTTGCTTAAATATCTCCTGAACTGCATGTCCTGTTTTCAATCTCCAAAAGAACCCTCTGCCTGAATACTCCGGTTTGTCCTGAAAAGTATGCCTTCCTCCGAAAGAATCCGTTCCAGATCTTCTTTCCTGTGTTTCAGAAATGTTTTGGCAACCTGAAGCGTCTTCGTTCTTTCTTCCATAGGTGTTTTGCAGTTGTTGCCTTTGATACAGTCACTTTTGTAAGGGCATCCGCTACAATCCTCACATTTATAAATCGTTTTTTCACTTACATAACCTGTTTTGCTTTTGGAATGTCTGATATGGTCTGCCGTCAGCTTTTTGCTGTTTCTGCAGGTATAGCTGTCTGATTCGGAATCATACTCCATGTTTTCGACTTTCCGGATATCATTTTTATACTTACGGGTTTTGGAAATCTCATAGTTTGCAGGCTTTATATAAGAAAGCTGTCCGTTCAGGTTCTTGGCAAAGAAGGCGCTTGCTTTTTTTTAGGAATTCATTTTCCTCTTCCAGGTCTTTTATGCGCTTTTTCAGGGCGCGCAGCTCGGCATCTTCCTGATGGAGATTACCGCTGCCTACAAATGGATCTGCGGGGTGTTCTTTAAAACGGGACATCCATGTGTAGAGGGTGTTCACATTAACTCCCAGTTCCCTTGCGACCTGTGCCACTGGTACTCCTGACTGTACCCGCTCACATGCTTCTTCCTTGAATTCAATACTGTACGTTTGTGCCATAATCTTTCTTCCTGACTTTCTGGATAGATTATACCGCTTGTTCTATTTGTCTATCAAATGGGGTATAAGGCACGGCACTTCCGCAATCCGTAGGGAATTGATTACGATATGCACATGAATGTTGCCGCTGTGGTTATGCCCGTCCGGGTGGGTGCATTCCTTACAAGTCTGTCGGCTCGGCGTCTATGCATCTGGCTCTTTGATGATGTATTTGTTCTTCCCTACAAATGGAAATTTGAATTATCTTTTAACATAATTTTGATATGGCTTATCATTAAGTGATACTTTACAGCCTAATTTTTTAGCAAATACTTTCATGAACAATTTATTTAATGGACTTACTACATTGTTGAGAAAGATTTCTTTTTTAGAAAAATATTCTGGTTTAGCAAAGTCATTTACCGCTTCTTTATTAAAATAATTATTTTGAGCATAATATTTCCCCATGTTATAAAAAGGTTCTACCATTTGTTTTCCCATTTTGCTGCCTATAAAACTTACTGCAAACATACCACCTTTTAATAGCGTTCCGTTGTACTCACATCCTAATAAAGATGGTAATGTTTCTAAATATGATTCACAACACCTTAATTGGGATGCCTCTGCAAACCCACTTTGTAATAAAAATCCTATTTTGGTATTACAATTTTGCTTTGGTTTTAATGTTTCTAAAAATTCTGCCATAATTCCGGGAATACACTCTACATATAATGGTAAAGCAAACAAAATATTATCATTTTCATAGAATTTTTCTCTCATACTTTCCCATTCATTTCTTTTATATAAATATAATGTTTCCGTTGTATTTCCATTATACTCATATCCCTTTTTTAATTCATCTAATATTTTATCTGTATTACTTTTTTCTTTCGCCCTCGGAGTACAACTAACAATTAATAAGTGCATTTAAAATTTCCTCCTCATTCTCAATATTGTATGTGCCAATCGATGTTCCGTCCAAATTTATCATAACTCTTTCAAGCCATTTTTCTAAAAATTCCCGATTCCCATTTCCTTTATATATTAACCCCATTTTATAATGTTTTTTATATCTAAGGCAATGCCTCATTTGTCCATTTTTAAATCGTAAATTCATTGTCAAAAGAGGTAATATTCTATCAAAAATATTTTTTAACTTATACGATACAAAGCCTAATCTTAAATCTGTTATAAAAACAACTTGTTTTGCTTGCAAAAATTTGATCAGCAATCTTTCATAATCATCTTTTATAGTGCATATTCCCGGTGTTACAAGCCAACAACGATTACAACCTATGCAGCCTTTTATATTCATGTCTTCTGCATAAATAACCTCAACATTATTTATGTTTTTTTGTATATTTTCAATTATTTTTTTGTTATATAAATCATCTTTCTTAAGTGTTGAAATAATTAAATTCATAACATCATCTCCCTTTCAAATTATGGTTTGCCGCTTTGTTAATCAGCTTTGCATTTTTGCTTATTCTCATCCCTTGCTTCCTTACCGAAAAAGTATTTGTGTTGCTTTTTCATAATAAGCTTCCTTCTTCTATCAGATGCATTGCTCCAAAATAGGCATTTGACAATGTATTTATACAATATGCTTCATCATAAACCATTGCATTATTAGCAAGCAGACTGGCTATTCCATGTGTTACTAAAAAAATTTGCGAAAATATGCTATATGCCTGTTGCTCGCCTACCTTTGCTTGTTTCCTTAGGATAGGGAATAAAAAATCAAAATTTTTCCCGGTAAGCCAATCAGAAAGGGAAATGCCTATACAATAGTTTGAATGATACAAAAAGCGAAAAAGATTTTTTTCTTCTACGGCAAATTGAATATATCTCATACCCACTTCCAACATAGGGCGTTCGTATTTGCCGCTTAAATTTGTTACATAGTTAATATGAAACTCACTTGCTTTTTTATATGTTGCAATTCGGACATCTTCAATCGTTTTAAAATGATATAAAACGGGCTGCGTGGAACAGCCGAGTTTTTGTGAAACTGTCCGGGCGTTTATGTTTTCTGCTCCCATTTCTTTTACAGTTTCAAAAGCTGCGTTTATAATCATTTCTTTTGTGACTTTCGCGATTGCTGGCATATTTGCACCTCCATTTATAATCTATATTATATATAACTTTAATTATACATAACTAAAATTATAAATCAAGGCAATTTTTCTGCCAATCCCTCCTGCTAAACTTTTACTCAATTTTCACTTTTCCGAAAAACGGTAAAGCGGTAAATTGTTCTATTTTGTCAAATAATAAAATTATTTATGAAAGAAAAAAAGGAATGTGTAGGCTTCCGCAGTAGTCGGCATTGTGGGAAAATCCAAAAGTTTTGATTTTTCCATAATGCTTGTCTTTTGGTCTTTGGTTTCTTTGGTTCGGAATAGCGTGGTGCTGGCGGTCTATCTCTTGTTTTCGGTTGCTTGCTTCTTTACCGTACATGAGCATTCAGGCAGGGAGTTAAATGAAAAGTATAAGGAAAAGCTGGTTGGCAAAGCGCTTTTCAGATATAGCGGCATGCTGTTTGTTCCTTATCCTGTCAGGGCGGGGATTGCTGCGGTCAGATCACTGCGCTATATCGGGCTTGGGTTCAAAACGCTCTGCAGCGGAAAGCTGGAAGTGCCGGTCTTAGATGCGACGGCAATCGGCGTTTCGACATTGCGCGGCGATATGAAAATGGCAGGCTTCATTATGTTCCTGCTTGGAATCGGCGGGCTTCTGGAAGAATGGACGCATAAAAAGTCGGTAGGCGACCTGGCAAGGAGCATGTCGCTCAATATCAGCAAAGTGTGGCTGCACAGAAACGGACAGGAGATAATGACATCAGTATTAGATATTAAGATTGGCGATGAGATTGTGGTGCGCATGGGCAATGTGGTTCCCTTTGACGGCGTGGTGCTTTCGGGTGAGGGGATGGTCAATCAGGCGTCCCTGACAGGGGAATCCGCGGCGGTCTTTAAGCAGGCGCTTGCCGAGGCGGACACGATTGTTTTTGACAAGACAGGAACGCTGACGGAAGCGAAGCCGGTGGTGGCGGATGTGCTGCCTTTTCTGGGAGGTGAACCGGATGAACTGTTAAGGACTGCGGCCTGTCTGGAGGAGCATTTTCCCCATTCGATGGCGCGTGCCGTGGTGGAGGCTGCAGGACAGAAGGGTTTGGAACACAGCGAGATGCATTCCAGGGTGGAGTATATTGTGGCGCATGGGATTTCCTCCCGCATTGGGGGGGGGGCAGAAAGTCATCATAGGAAGCTATCATTTTGCCTTTCAGGATGAACAGTGTACCATTCCCGAGGGGATGCAGGAGCGGTTTGACGCCCTGTCTGCGGAATAAAAAAGATTGTGATGATGACGGGCGACAGCGAACGGACAGTCTGCGTTTTCGGCGCTGCTGCACAATACCTCAACCCTGGCAATCAGCCTGAAAAGTATGCAGGATTTACTGTAACAGTTCAGCCAATTCAAATGCACAACGGAAAATCGTGCTTTAGTCACGCCCCAAAACGGACAGGATGCATTTTTTCATTGCCTCATAGCTTTCCGGTGTGATGTCATGCTCCATTTTGCAGGCATCGCCCGCCGCGATTACGGGGTCAACGCCGAGATGGATCAGCCAGTCCGTCAGCAGGGTGTGGCGTTCATAGACGCTTTCCGCGATTTTCCGCCCTTCGTCCGTCAGATGGAGATACCCTTCTTCCGAAACGGTGATGTATCCGCGGTTTTTCAAATTTTTGACGGCGACGCTCACGCTCGGCTTTGAAAAATTCAGCTCGGTCGCCACGTCAATGGAGCGCACCACAGAGAGGCGGCTGCTCAAAATCAGTATTGTTTCGAGGTAATCCTCAAGGGATTCTTCGGCTTTGTGTCGGATATAACTCATGGTATTACTGTACTCCTTTCCGGAACGGAATCCCGTCCGTGAGTTATAGTAAACGACATAACAAATTTCTGTTTCCGCCTCTTGCAGAATCCATATATGGTAGCTTCTCGAAATTTCTAATGTCGTTAACTATAATCCTAACATTTTAGGGAGGCCGGCGCAAGGTCTGACGGCAAAAAGGGTGTTATTAAATTTTATCAGCGGCCACTGGCAGGTATGCCGCCTTTTTGAAAAGAAGGGTTAGATTTTCCTAACCAGAAAGAAAAGAGAGGGATGTTTTATGGTTAAGATCGTAGTGGGTATTGACGGGATGGCGTGCGGTATGTGTGAGGCGCATATCAATGAGGCGGTGCGAAACGCCTTTCCGGTAAAGAAAGTGACCAGTTCGAACACAAGGAAAGAAACCGTCATCCTGGCGGAGAGGGGGATACCCGAACCGGAGCTTCGCAAGGTCATTGCGGAGGCAGGGTATGATGTGATGAGCGTAAACTGGGCGCCGTATGAGAAAAAGGGGCTGTTTTCGAGGAGGCAGGCATGAAAAAGAAAAAATCGGTGGAGGATTATCTGAAAACAGTCTATATCCTTTCCAAAAATAAGGACGTGCATGGGGCCGATATTGCAAGGGCAATCGGTGTTTCGAGGCCGACCGTCTGCGTGTCCTTAAAGGCGCTGGAGGAGGAAGGGTATATCCTCATGGATGATGCGCGTGAAGTCCATCTGACGGAAAAAGGGCTGCAGATTGCGGAAGAAACCTATGAACGGCACAATACGCTCTGCTAGCTTTTGACGGAACTCGGCGTGGATAAAAAAACGGCTACGTCAGATGTCTGCGAGATGGAGCATGCGGTCAGCAATGAAAGCTATCAGGCATTGAAGGCGCTTGTGGCGGAAGGAAGCGGAGGAACATAAGGATGAATACGTTACAGAGTGCGGCTATTGTAGCTGCAACGGCTTTTCTGGTACTGGTTTTCTGCACCGGAATAAAGGCAGCATGCCGTAAAAAGCTGAAGCAGGACAAAAACGATAAGACAATACATGGCAGATTTATGGGGGGAAAATGAAGGTGTATACATTTGGGAAAAAGGAAAATTCGGCGGTCATGCTATTGCCGGGAACCTGCTGTCACTGGAAAAGCTTTGAAGGAGTTATCCCGAAGCTGTCGGGAAACTTTTACGGTTTATGTGTATCCTATGACAGTTTTGACGAAACCGGGCAGCTTTCCGCAGCAGGAAGGGGAAATCAGAGTAAATATGAATTTATTATTTTTGGTAGCAGGGCCTATCGGTGGTTTATTATGCTGTGTGGGAGATGTGCTTTTCGATTTGAAGGGCAACGGAAATCAAAAACTCGGCACCTCAAAAAATATTGACAGCAACTGGCTCAAAATGGCGGAATGGAGATTTGGCGCTTCCATTATGCTCGCAACGGTTGGGGATATCTGTATTGCTATTGCCGTGCTGATTGGCGCATTGGCAGTTCCCAAGTGGATGGCAGTATTGAATTCCGTCATATTTCTTTTGATTGGATGGGTATTTCGGGCAATTAATCCGAAAAAGTTTCAAGACCTGCCGGGAATTATCATGCCGAGTCCCGGACTTGAAATGGTGGGACTGATTGGGATATTTGCGATTTTATAAAATAGGAGGAAAAGAACATGGAATATTGCAGGAGGAGTAAATATGCGGATTTTGGTTTACGGTGCGGGCGTACTGGGCTGTAATCTGGCAAATAACCTGTATCATGCAGAAAAGGACGTGACCCTGTTAGCCAGGGGCGCCTGGGCAGAACAGTTAAAGCAAAACGGCTTATAAATTAAAAAGATCTTTCATCTGCGGGAGAGCGTAAGCCGCGTCCCGGTTATCACACAGCTTGAACCGGAGGATTGTTACGATGTCATCTTTGTTGTGGTGCGCTACACACAACTGGACAGTGTAATGGAAGATTTGTGCCAGTGACCATGCAATGAATGCTGCCGGAGAGATGAGCGCCCTGAACCGGGATATGAGGATATTCTTTGACGGAGCCGGAGCAGAATATCCCGTTTGGCAGACGCTGGAGCGGGATGCCGGGCAGTATTTGAAATAAAGGAGCGAGCGATAAGTAAACAGACGGAGGAAAGATAAGGAAATAGAAAAGCGAAAAATAACGATAACTCTGGCATGCGGTATGCTTGGATGTCTGTGTTATGGCGGCGGGGACTGGCTGATGCTATACGGCGATACCGCGCGTGACGGAACCTTGTATTGGCTGACACACGGGGCGGCGCGGATTCCGGCATGGCGGAACACCCTTGCCATGGCGCTGGCTTTTCTGGGAATCATCTTATACGGTATCGCGTTTTTGCGCTGGAAGATTTCATCCGGACAGAAAAGAAACAAAAGGTATACCGCACATTGACCGCGTTCGGACTAACCCCGTGGATTGCGCTGCATTTGTTTTATATTATGATATTATACGCATTTTCATGGATGAGTACGGGCAGCTATGCGGAGGCGGCGCTGCCTCTTGGCGAAGCTCTGTTTGCCCATTTTTCATGGGTTCCGCTTGTCAGTGAGATTTTGCTGCCGCCGCCTTTGTTGTACTGGTTTTATCTTCAGAACATGCGGAAAACCGTTTTTCCGAAAGAAATGGCGTTTACCAACATACTCGTCATTTATTGAGAGAAAGGAATGGATATTAACATGAAAAATACGGATACGAAGCAGTATCTGGGAGATGTTCAGGAAACGGCTCTGATACCGCTGGCGATCAGGGCAAATGAAACGGAAAGGAAGACGGCGCGAATACACGATGATAAGGCGGTTGAAATTATCAGGGAGCTGGACGTTGACACCGAAAAGCTGAATCGGTTCTTTTCCCATGAGGGTGTTATCGCAAGGACGATTTTGTTTGACGAAACGGTGAAAAAACTGCTCCGGAAATATCTCGATGCGGTCTGCATCAATATCGGGTGCGGACTCGATGACCGTTTTTCGCGGGTGGACAATGGAAAAATTCGTTGGTTTAACGTGGATCTGCCGGATTCGATTGAAATGAGGAAAAAATTCTTTTATGAAACAGAACGGGAGCATATGCTGGCAGCGAATTTCTTCTTGCGGAGCTGATGCATCCCAAAATGATGAACGAGAAGAAGCATGACACGGTAAAAAACACCGATGCGAAATTGGGATGGGGAACCGTGACGGGCAGGGGCTGCTCCCTCTTGATGCAAAGCTCACGCTGATAAACGAGCGCAGCTTTTGGGGGAAAATGAAAAAATATTCGCTGATTGGGAAAATCGGAAGCGTCATTGCAGGGAAATTGAATAACAGGCTGGCGGTTTACAGGCGGCAGAGGATAAAGCGGAAAATTGCGGGAAAGAAAATAGGATGATGAAAATTCTGTGAGGCAAAAAGCAGCTAAAACATCATTGACAGAAAAACTATAATATGATAAAATTTTTACAGTTATAAAGATGGATTGTTACTGGTGAAGCAGGCTATACCATTCTCTTAACGATTGACGAGTCAATGCAAGAGAAGGTATGGCCTTTTCTTGTGTCCTAAAGAAACGGCGGTGAAGCGACAGATGGGAATGAAAGTCATAAAGGTCATCAACAATAATATTATAAAATCCTACGATGCCAAAAATCAGGAAGTGCTGGTTATGGGCTGCGGCATTGGGTTTAAGAAAAAGCCGGGGGATGAAGTGGACGATTCCCTGATTGAGAAGATTTATACCAATAGCGACAAAACTACTTCCAACAGGCTGACCGAGCTGTTGGAAAAGGTGCCTTTGGAACATATCCAGGTGACGAATGATATCATCAGTTATGCGAAGGCATCCCTTGGGAAAAAGTTGAATGATAATATTTATCTGACTCTCACGGACCATGTCAGCTTTGCTATCAGCCGTATTCAGCAGGGACTCGCTTTGAAAAATGCGCTTCTCTGGGAGATTAAGCGTTTTTACAACCATGAATATCTGGTGGGGAAAGAAGCTTTGGCGATGATTGAGAAGCGTTTGGGCGTTGTATTGCCGGAAGATGAGGCGGGTTTTATCGCTCTTCATTTGGTAAATGCGACGATGGATTTTGCAGGGATGGAGCAGACAGCGGAGGCGACGAAGATCATTCAGCAGATTCTGACCATTGTGAAATACCATTTCCAGATGGAACTGGATGAATATTCCCTTCATTATGAACGGTTTATTACTCATTTGAAATTCTTTGTACAACGGGTGTTCAGCGGAATGGAGATCAATGATGACGAAAAAAGTTTTCTTCTGATGCTGAAGGAACAATATCCTAACGAGTATCGCTGTGCATTGAAGGTAAGGGATTATATGAGGAAGGAATTCGGACAGGATCTTTCGGAGGATGAGTTGATTTATCTGACCATCCACATTCGTCGGGTGACGACAAAATCCTGATTCCCGCGGGCATTGCATGATGCTGTAGAATGAAAACAAGGAGGAACGAGGTATGGATTACAGGAAACTGGCGGAAGAAATTCTGCAGAATGTAGGCGGCACGGACAATATTTCCGGGCTGACCCATTGCGCGACACGCCTTCGGTTCAATCTGAAGGATGAAAGCAAGGCGAAAACGGATGTGTTAAAAGGAATAAAAGGAGTGATGGGCGTTGTAAGCAGCGGCGGCCAATACCAGGTAATTATCGGCAGCGATGTGGCGAGCGTATACAGGCCGCTGACGGAAATGGCTAACTTAAAGGAAGAGGGAGCAGCCCAGGAAAAGGACGGACGGAAGCTGGGGGCTAAGTTGATCGATACGATTTCAGGGATTTTTACGCCGATCCTGCCGGCTATTACGGCAGCAGGTATGTTAAAGGCAGTATTATCTCTTTTGGTGGCGTTTAAGGTGGTATCAACCGATGCCCAGACGTACCAGGTAGTCAACTTTATGGCAGATTCCGCATTCTATTTTCTGCCGGTCCTGCTGGCAAACTCTGCGGCTAAAAAGTTTAAGTGCAACCCTTATCTGGCCATGATGGTAGGCGGAATCCTGCTGCATCCTAATTTTGTGAATATGGTGACGGCATCCAAAGAAAGCGGGGAAGCGATCAAGCTCTTTTTCCTGCCGGTATATAATGCCAGTTATTCCTCATCGGTCATTCCGATTATTTTATCCGTCTGGTTCCTCTCTTTTGTAGAACCTATTGCGGACAAGGTTTCCCCCAAGGCAGTGAAGTTCTTTACCAAGCCTTTGATTACAGTGCTGGTGGGCGGAGTCGCGGCTTTGGTAGTATTAGGGCCGGTGGGATATATTATCGCGAATATCATCGCGTCGGGAATCAATGGGCTGGAGACTTACGCAAGCTGGCTGGTGCCTACGATCCTGGGCGGATTGTTCCCGCTCCTTGTTATGACGGGGACACATTACGGAATTATACCGATTGGAATCAACAACCGTATGACTTTGGGATATGATACGATTGTTTATCCGGGCAACCTGGCATCCAACATTGCCCAGGGCGGAGCGACTCTTGCGGTAGCGGTTAAGAGCAAGGTATCTGAGGTGAAGCAGCTGGCGTCTTCTGCCGGTATTACGGCTGTATGCGGAATTACGGAGCCGGCGTTGTACGGTGTTAATATGCGGTTTAAGACTCCTCTTTATTCGGCGATGGCAGGAGGCGCCGTAGGCGGGCTTTTCATGGGTATTATGCGGGTGCGCAATTACTCCGGCGGCTCCCCGGGACTTATGACGCTTCCAAGCTATATTGGAGGGGACAGCCTTCGTGACCTGTATTTGGCATGTATCGGCGCGGCGATTGCATTTATTATCTCTTTTGCGCTTTCTTATATCTTATTTAAGGACGGGGAAGAAAACGACGAAAAGCAGGAGACGGCTCCTAAAACAGAAGAAGCAGCGGCAAAGAATGTTTTAAAAGCCGGTTCGGCAACGATTTGCGCGCCTTTAACGGGAAAAGCGGTTGCATTAAGCGAAGTAAGTGATCCGACATTCGGAGAAGAAATATTGGGAAAGGGCGCGGCTATTATTCCTGCGGACGGAAGAGTGGTTTCTCCTGTAAATGGTACGGTAGAAACTGTTTTTGATACTCTTCATGCCATCGGCCTGAAATCGGAAGACGGTGTGGAAATATTGATTCATGTCGGATTAGATACGGTAAAGCTTGGAGGAAAACATTTCAAGGCACACGTAAAAAACGGCGATAAGGTGGAAGTGGGAACGCTTCTGGTAGAGGCTGACCTTGAAAAGATAAAAGGAGAAGGATATGATGTCATTACACCAGTCATTATAAGCAATTCCTTTGACTATGGGGATGTGCTGGCAGTTACCGGCCAGGAGATAAAGGCGGGAAATGACCTGTTGAAAGTAGTAAAATAAAGAGATATTTTGTAAAGGAAGGATGGTTTTATGGGAAGTTTGCCGAAAGACTTTTTGTGGGGCGGCGCTACGGCCGCAAACCAGTGCGAAGGAGGATATCTGGAAGGAGGAAAAGGACTCGGGACAGTGGATGTAATCCCTTGGGGAGAAGACCGCAGGGCGGTTATGCTTGGAATAAAGGATTATAAAACCTTGCCGGAAGATGCTTATTATCCTTCCCGCGAAGCCATAGATATGTACCACCATTGGAAGGAAGATATTGCTTTGATGGCGGAGATGGGCTTTCGCTGTTATCGTTTTTCTTTTGCCTGGTCAAGAATCTTCCCTGCGGGAGAGGAAGAGGAGCCGAATGAAGAGGGATTGAAATTTTATGAAAATATGATCGACGAGATGCTGGCTCACGGAATCCAGCCGGTGGTTACTATCTGCCATTTTGACGTGCCGCTTCATTTGGAACAGAAATACGGCTCCTGGAAAAGCAGGAAGCTGATCGACGCCTATTTGAGGTACTGTGAGGTGATTTTCCGGCGTTTCCGCGATAAAGTGACCTATTGGATGACTTTTAACGAAATCAATATGCTGATGCACCTTCCATTTATGGGGGCAGGGATTTCCATCCGTGAGGGAGAGAATGAACTTCAAGTCAAATATCAGGCGGCCCATAATGAACTGGTGGCATCGGCAATGGCCACGAAACTTGCCCATGAGATTAACCCTGACTTCAGGATTGGGTGTATGCTGGCGGCCGGGCAGTTTTATCCCTATTCCTGCAATCCTGCGGATGTGTGGGATGCGCTTTCCAAGGATCGGAATAATTATTTCTTTATTGATGTCCAGTCCAGGGGGGCCTATCCTTCTTATGCGAAGAAGTTCCTGGAACGGAATGGAATTGCTCTGGAAATGGGTGCGGAGGATGAACGGATTTTACGGGAAAATACAGTGGATTTTATTGCATTCAGCTATTATGCTTCCCGCCTGACCAGCGCGGATCCGAATGCCGGGGTCTCCACGGGGGGAAATGTCATTAAATCTTTAAAGAATCCCCACTTGCAGGCCAGCGAATGGGGATGGCAGATCGATCCGCTGGGACTCCGCATTACGATGAACTCTCTGTATGACCGCTATCAGAAGCCGCTTTTTATCGTAGAGAACGGTTTGGGAGCGGTGGACCAGGTGGAGGAAGACGGGAGTATCCGGGATGATTACCGGATTGCTTATCTGGAAGCTCATATTAAGGAAATGATGAAAGCGGTGGAAGAGGACGGCGTGGAATTGATCGGCTATACTCCTTGGGGCTGGATCGATCTGGTAAGCGCATCTACCGGGGAGATGAAGAAACGGTATGGTTTTGTATATGTGGATAAGGACAATGCCGGGAACGGAACGCTTGAGCGCCGCAGGAAGAAATCTTTCGAGTGGTATAAAAAGGTAATTGCCACTAACGGGGAATGCCTGAAATAATAAGAGGAATTATTGTAAATATGTGAAACGGGGGAGCCAGTGACTTGTATGAGCCGCTGGTTTCCCTGTTTTAGGCTTAGATGGGATCTGGGGCAGTTTACCTCGGATTTTTTTCGGATAAATGAAAGGAGAGCGGGATAGGGATTGAAGAAATTTAATAACATTCTTTGAAGAATAAGAATATTGCAAAAAATAGTATTATTTTGTATAATAATAGAGAATAAAAGTGAAATTAGGAAGGGAAACTGATGGAGTGGATAATAAAGAGTTATCTGTCGGAAATTCGGGTAATTAGAGAATATTGTCCAATAGTTTCTATGAGGTGTTCGGTATGGATTGTACAAACAAATTGACTTACTACAATTTTATTATGGGTGATTCCGAGGAATCAATGAATGCTGTTTTCCATAAAAAATGGATCGCCTTTTTAGACGGGCTGGAAGTTCCTTACGGCAAAGCAATCCAACTTAGGATTGGTAATCATTTGCGCCCTCTTCTCGTGTATTGGGGCAATGCTATGGGAAGCGAATCTATTGACGCAATGTGCGTGGATGCTGCCACCGAAATAGCTCTTTGCGTTGAAATCATGCATAAAACTTCAATTATAATAGATGACTTTATTGATGAGGACGAAAAACGCCATAATAAAACGGCCTTTCATAAACAATACTCGTCAGAAGAGGCAGTTATTTTTTCCATCTATTTTTTAGGCAAGGCTTTTCAAAAAATGCATAAATTATCTGCCCAATACCCTGTTCTTAATAATTTTTCTATGGGGCTATTTTCTCAGACGCTATGCTCAATGGCTGATGGATGTTTACAAGAACTAACCCTTACTGCTGATTCGCGTTATGATATCCGAAAGATATCTAATATCATATCTTTAGAAACTTCTGCTTTAATAAAAAACAGCGCTCTATTAGGATTCATAATTAGCAGAACGCCTACCGACACGCAAATAAAGCTGCTTAATGATATGGGCGACAAGGTTGGCTATTTATTTCAGGCAATGAACGATTTGGAGCCTTTTAGTTCCTATGAAAATATATCTTTTCATAAAGGAAGCCCTAATATGGATTTTGAACGTTCCAGAAAAAATCTGATTATTGCATATATTTATGGCATGTGCAATTCCAAAGAAAAGCAACAGCTTTTAGAATTAAAGAACACGCCGGAAACAGTACCCCATATATTTCAGCTATACAAAAAATACGACATATTTAATGTAGTACGAAAGGATTTAAAAGATGTAGAAAACCAGGTTGATTCTTTATTAAATCAGTTGTCCGGACAACAAATAAATAAACAGTGCCTTGATGAATTCCATATTTTTTTTACTGATATTATGAAAATTGCCAAAAAAAGACTTTTTACAAATACTGCTGATAAAATTGACTGATCCAACTGCCAATCGGTGGTAATTGAGATAGTAAATTTACCGTATGCAATACAAATGTGGCAAGTGAAATTAAAGCTGGGCCCAGCCGCCGGGCTTTTATGGGGTAATCATTGCTGGCAACGATATTGGCCATCATAGAATTATACATATAAGCTTGGCTTATTGTTGTATTATTGGATAGATCTTGGCTCGCAATGTTAAAGGATAAAGAAAGATTTTGTATCTGCTCTTGTTTCAAATTATCAATGATCTTAGCCATCATTGCCTCCTGCGAAAGAACAATAATAGGAAATGCCAATACAAGAACAATAAATAAAATGATCCATGTTACAAAAAAAGAGAAGTTATCCGGCATCTGGAACTGGTTGATTGTCAATTTTTCACGTGGAATTAAAATAAAGTATTCAAAAATATAAAGGAACGCTTCTATCAGGAAAAACCACTTGGCGCAATTTGTTATATCAGCAATATAAATTAAAAAGGGGGTTTGTGATGGATTACTCTGGTTATAATAGAAATGCTCGCACTTGCCTATTCGATACAGGAACCATAGCATCCACATATATTCCACGTACCCCAATATGCTCATAAAAAGAGTAGCGCTTATAATCAAAACACCATAAATTCCAACAATATCAAATGAAAGGTAATTTTGTTTAAAAATAGCCCAAAAGAAAATACAGGGAATTACGATACAAAATATTAAATTTGCTTTATGAAATGCATAATCTTTAAACCTCCTGTAATTAACTCGCAATTCTGTATTATCGCTTGTATTTTCTTTTTCAATTTCTTTGTCCAGCAAATGGATGGTCGTTCTATATTTCCGCCCTATAATGATTGTCAAAGCCATGCAAAGAGTGATACAAACAATATGGATCCAATATTGTTGGAAAGTATCGGCCTTATAAATGATATAAAATCCTATTCCTCCATTTACTATTAAAGCATAAGCGATTCGCCTGGGGGATATCCGATAAAAATTTTCCAATCCTTTCTGCAACGATCTGGCGGTTTTTTCCGCTGAAATATGGGATTTGAGTGTGCTACAAATTAATTTTAATTTATCCAGCATGCGAATAAACAAGCTGTTAAACAACTGTTTTATATTGAAACATATTTTTTTTATATATCCCTTTCCTCTGTTATTGTAATGTTTTGTCATAGATTACCTCGTAAAAAGGAGAAAATTTCATGAACTATGATGCTATAATCGTTGGCGGAGGTCCTGCCGGAACCGCTGCAGGGCTTGCCCTTTCAAAATTTAATTTATCAGTCTGCCTTATAGACAAATGCTTTTTTCCGCGCTCTAAAGTATGTGCTGGAATTATTACGGAAAAGACAATCCGTATCTTAAAAAAAATATTGCCTGAATTTGATTTTTGCAATTACTATAATTTAAACAAAATCAGCTTATTTTCGCAAAGCAATGCGGAATGCGTGTTCCCTATAAAATATCCTCTCACATTAGTTGATCGTGAACGGTTTGATTACGAATTGCTGACGGCTTGCAAGAATGCTGGCGTACATATACTTGAAGGAACGACATTTTCACAATTTATTCCCAGCCAAAATACTTTGATTTTAAATGATGGAACCGAATTATCCTATGGTATCCTTGTTGCAGCAGATGGAATCTTTAGTCCAATACGTAAAGCACTGGGGATTGCCGATATTCAAAAAGGATTCTGCATACAAAATATTATCAACAAATCACAATGCAGTCTGCCGCTTGTAAATCTGGATAAGGTATGTTTTGATTTCGCACATATTGCCTTTGGATATAATTGGATACTACCCAATGAAAGAAATATTATAATAGGAACAGGGGTATTAGCAGAAAATGAGACATATCGGCATGCGCTCACAGAGCATCAAAAGCTGTGCGACCATTTAGGAATTTCTGATTCCACAAATCGGAAGGGAGCCTTTTTACCAATCGGCGACATCGCTAAACAGTCAGAGCATCCCTATGAAAATATTATATTGGTTGGCGATGCGGCTGGTTTCGTTAATCCAATTACAGGCGAGGGTATATATTATGCGCTGTTATCAGGCTATTACGCCGGTATTGCTTACCAACAGGATAAGCTTCATTATCGGAGTACTTATCTTACGCTGTTTTCTTCATTTACAAATACAATCCAGGAAGTAGCAAAATTATCAAAAAATTTTTATAATGATAAAATGGTAAATAATCTGATTTTCCAATTAAAAAGCTGCCCTGATTATATTTCAAATATATGCGATAATGTGTTCAGTCTGGAGAATCTTAGTTACCAGGAATTCTTCTTGGAACTTACCGAATTATTTCAATGATTTTATATGTCATTTTCCTAACCTTCTGATTTCCGACAGATAACTCTTTATTATCCGTATTTTAACGTGAGGATTAGCAATATAAGAGGGGGTAATGATAGCAGTATGAAAAATACCTCTAAAGTAACAGATTATCATATATTATCTGTTTGCTTTAGAGGTATCCTATGATTGTCGGCAGCCGTAACCGGCTTGCTTATGTTATTGGAATAACGCTTCGACCTGTCGATCAATATTGTCCCGTTCCTCCATCGATAGATTTCTATTTTTTAACTTTCTTTGAAGCGCTTTAAGGGTTTTTTTGTCCTCATCGCTTAGCTTGCTATATATTTCTTCATACCATCTGATATTTGCTTCTGCTTCTGTTTCACTGCGTTCCATATATTTTTGGAAATCTGCTTTTGAAATGTCTTTCAAGTCCGTGCCGTCTTCATATATTTTATAGATTCCCCAGCCGATTGCCGCATGTAATGTGGCCGTGGTGGCAGCATTAAAGTATGACCCGAATATGGGGATCAGGCTTGCGCCTGTCTTTAGTGCCAGATTTCCCGCGATAGCTCCCAGGACAACGGCGGAAAAAGCTGTTAATGAGGCTGTGTCCATGTTTTTTCCATACAGTGCGGACAAAGAATAAGCGAGTGCAACTGTAATAAGGGTAAGGCCTGCGGTGTCTGCCAGTAGCGGCCCTATGACGGGAACTGCTGCTGTTGCTGCTGACCAGGCAGCAGCGGCAGTTGAAAAAGTACCAATAATGATGGCTGCTTTATATTTTTTGTTCATTGCTGTTTCCTCCTGTTTTTAATAGAAACCGAATTCTTGTCCGGCATTCGGACATCCAAATGCCGCTCCGATTGCACCTCCAATATAACCACCTGCCGTTGTGCATCCTGCTTCGATTAGCATATACCGTATCCTCCTTTCGTCTGATGGGTTTGCAGAGCTGCTCTATATTCTGCAGCTCTGCAATGGCTTCTTTACTTGCGGTAAAGAAAAGGATATAATGCAAGTAATACTTACGAATGATTAATTATGAATATAATTATAACTATAATTGAAAAAATTTCCATATATATATTTAATAAAAAAATAATTATTCCTTATATAATATGTATAATTCTTTTAATAATATTAAATTCAAATAGGAATGGAGGGCTTTATATGAAAAATCGAAAAGAGGAAAGCGAAGCAAGGAAACAGACAGAGATCATTGCAAAAGGGTATTATAAGCTGGTAGCGCAGAGAATTAACAATGCAATGCAGAGAAAAGAAATCAGCCAAAGTCTTCTTTTGAAAAAATGTGCTGAAAATGGGTATTCTATGAGCCAATCGACTTTATCCAAAATATTGCAGGGAACTACATCAATTTCCCTGGTCAATGCAGTCCAAATTTGCCGGGTTTTGAACGAGGATATCGGGGATATGCTGTCAATGGATGATCATGACATGGTGTACGATGGCAGTATAGAGCCGGATGCGCCGTCCCATCTTGTTTATCGTGGGGATCATCCAGCATTTAGGGCATACTTGGGAAAATATCATTGCTATTTTTTCTCCACAATTTCCAATGAGGATAGGATTCTCCATGGAACTCTTGAATTGAAAAAAACGGAATCAGGAAATCGCTGTACTGCGTTTATGGCTTTGGAAACAGGGAAGAAAGATGAGGAAGGAGAACCTATTCAAAAAAAATATGAAGGGAATCTGGTAATTTCCACTTCAATGAATGCGGCATATTGCACGTTAATGAGCAAGAAAATTGGGGAAATTTGTTATTTCATATTTCGTTATTCCCAGATCAATTATGAAAAGCTAATGTGTCGCTTGGCGATAGCAATCACGGTTTCTGCCGGGGATAACCGTCTGCCCACGGCGCACCGGATGCTGATCAGCCGAAAGAAATTGGAAAATATTCTTGATGATTATTTATCGGGCCAATTACATTTGAATGGATCGGATATTTTATTGGAACCGGAGAACGTAAAGATCATGAGGGAGGATCCCAATATGCCCCAATGGTTCAAAGACAATTTTGATAAGTTTATATCGGAGACTGCGATACAATATTATCGTGCGCAGGAATTAATTGTAAGAGCTTCCCATGCACCAAAAAAAGATAAAGATGCGTTTATTTGTCTGCTTAGGAAATATTCTTCCGCGCCTAAGTATACTAAAATAGGAACAAAAGCTGACGAATTTGTCTATAGGTTATTGGAAAATTATGAGGAAGAAGAGAAGGAAATATGCTCGTATCCAAATTAATAATATAGGGGATGGAAAACTCTTGAAAAAGAAATTCAACTTTGCTACACTGGATATGGTATCGGATATTTATATTATTAAGGCAAAGGAGCGAGGCAAATGAGCAATAAGGTAACGTTTGATTATTCCAAAGCTGCATCGTTTATCAGCGGGCATGAAGTAGAATTTATGAAAAAACTGGCCTTGGATGCGAAGGAAGTATTAGTTTCGAAAACAGGGGCGGGGAATGATTTTTTAGGATGGATTGATCTGCCGGTAGATTATGATAAGGATGAGTTTGCCAGGATCAAAAAAGCGGCGGCAAAGATTCAGGGCGATTCGGATGTTCTGCTTGTAATTGGTATTGGAGGCTCTTATCTCGGAGCGAGGGCAGCTATCGAGTTTTTGAGGCATAGTTTTTATAATATAGTGGACAAGTCGGTGAGAAAGACGCCGGAGATTTATTTTGTCGGGAATTCGATCAGCTCCACATATATCAGGCATCTTATGGATGTAATAGGAGAAAGGGATTTCTCGATTAATATGATCAGCAAGTCCGGTACTACGACGGAGCCGGCTATTGCATTCCGCGTATTTAAGGAAATGATGGAAAAGAAATACGGAAAAGAAGAAGCGGCAAAGAGGATATACGCGACGACAGATAAGGCGAAGGGATCTTTGAAGAATCTGGCAACAGAGGAAGGCTATGAAAGCTTTGTGGTGCCGGATGACGTGGGCGGACGTTTTTCCGTACTGACGGCGGTAGGTTTGCTGCCAATCGCAGTAAGCGGCGCGGATATCGATAAGCTGATGGAAGGCGCGGCAAGCGGAAGAAAAAGGGCGCTGGAAGCATCTTTCGAGGAAAACGATGCTTTGCAATATGCGGCGCTGCGTAATATTCTGCTCAGAAAAGGAAAATCGATAGAAATTCTTGCCAATTATGAACCGAGCGTGCATTATGTTTCCGAATGGTGGAAACAGCTGTACGGAGAGAGCGAAGGAAAGGATCAGAGAGGAATTTTCCCGGCGAGCGTGGATCTTACCACGGATCTGCATTCCATGGGCCAGTTTATCCAGGACGGAGCGAGGACGCTGTTTGAAACGGTTATCGATATCGAGACGAGCAGGGAAGAGATTATATTGGGAACGGAGCCTGTGGATCTGGACGGATTGAACTATCTGGCGGGCAAGACCGTTGATTTTGTAAATAAGAGCGCGATGAACGGTACGATTCTGGCGCATACGGATGGAAATGTGCCTAACTTTATGGTTCATGTACCGGAAGTAAATGAATTTTATCTGGGAGAGCTGTTCTATTTCTTCGAATTTGCCTGTGGCGTCAGCGGATATCTGCTTGGAGTAAATCCGTTTAACCAGCCCGGCGTGGAAAGCTATAAGAAAAATATGTTTGCGCTTTTAGGCAAACCGGGATACGAAGAGCAAAGGGAAGAGCTTTTGAAGAGACTGTAGAGAGAATTAGTGAAGACAGCGGCCGTTTGGCTCATTGTCTGCAGAAATAAAGGGATACCGGAACGAATCAGCAATGGTTTGTTCCGGTATCTTTATTGGCGGAAAAACTTGGGTAAGGTACACGTATTTTTTTGCCGGATATGTAACCCGGGCGTAATAATTACCGTTTACAATACAAGAAAAAGAGAAGTAGACGATAAGGAGTTGTACGGCATGGAAATTTTAAAAACAATACATTTAAAAAAGCATTATGGCAGCGGGGAAAATCTGGTAAAGGCAGTGGACGATATCAGTTTTTCGGTGGAAAAGGGAAGTTTTACCGCAGTAGTAGGGACATCCGGGAGTGGGAAGACTACTTTATTGAATTTGATCGGAGGGCTGGATTATGCGGATGACGGGGAGGTAATCATAGGCGGCCAGTCCATTATGCATATGAAAGAGGAAGAGCTGACCGTGTTCCGGCGCAGAAATATTGGATTTGTTTTTCAAAATTATAATCTGATCTCCGTTTTGGATGTATATAAAAATATTACGCTCCCTATACGGCTGGACGGGAATAAGCCGGATGAAGGATATATCAGGCATATATGCGGAACGCTCGGGATAGAGGAAAAAATGAACCGGTATCCGAATCAGCTTTCCGGCGGACAGCAGCAGAGAGTGGCGATTGCCAGGGCGATCGCAGCGAAACCTGCGGTGCTTCTGGCGGATGAGCCGACCGGGAACTTGGATTCCAAAACCAGTGCGGAGGTCATGGGATTGTTGAAAATGACGGGAAAGGAATTCCATCAAACGATTGTTATGATTACGCATAATGAAGCGATTGCGCAACTGGCAGACAGGGTGATTCACCTGGAGGACGGAAAGATCGTGGGAGGTGAAGCCTGATGATGAATATTATGTTCAGAAATTCCAACGCCGGTATCGGGAGAGAGCTGGCGGCAGAAGATTATAAAGCGCATACGGTCAGAAACCGGATGGCGGTGCTGGCGGTCGTACTCACTACGGTGCTGCTTACTGTGGTTTTTACCGTTGGATTTGGCATGGTACGGACAGTTTCCCTTGCAACATCGGCCGCTCCGGGCCCCGGCGCAGACGGGAATTGTGTTTATGGTGATTATGAGGTATTGGAAAAGGTCAGGGAACTTCCGCAGGTGGAATGGGCTGCCTTTGTGAGAAGATGCAGCAGCACCTATCTTCATAACAAGGAATTTGCCAGTGTGGAAACGAGGCTGTTTGCGGCAGACCGCGTACACTATGAAAAAAATATGGTGGATCTGATTGCAGGAAAATACCCGGAGAAGCCGAATGAGATATTGATTCCCGATACGATGTCGGAACAGCTTGGCCTTGGGGAAGAGGTCGGGATTGCTTATCCGCTTGTTGTGGTAGTCAGGGAAAACGGCGAGGATGCAGAAAAGGAAATACCGATGACTGTCTGCGGATATTATAAAAATCCCCTCGAAAATGTAAAGAATATATATGCGGAGATTTATACCGATGAGAGCTTTATCGAAACTTATAACCCGGAGCTTTCCGCGAAGCGGGATATTATTTATGTAAAGCTGAACAACTTGGAATTTTTCAGGTTCGGGTATGACAAAGAAGAAAAAATAAGTGAGGTAGCGGAGTTATCGGGGGCAGATAGCGGAGTGTATAAAATGAGCGATTTGAGTATCATCGTTATTATCCCGGTTTTTATTGTTGCATTTATGATTATGTCCTGTGGATATTTCTTTATTTACAATGTATTCGATATTTCCGTCAGAAATGATATTCGTTTTTATGGCGAGTTAAAGACGATCGGGATGACTTCAAGGCAACTGAAAGGCATGTTGTTGTTCCAAATGAACAAGATTGCCCTGACAGGGATCGCTGCCGGCAGCTTGGCCGGATTTTTGATAGGAAGTATTTCCGGGAAAATGATAGTTCCCGTATTTATGGATGGCATTTCAGGATATTACCAATCGGCCGGGTTTGTGGAAACTTTTATTTTCAGTACGGTTTTTTCCTGGCTTACGGTATATATCAGCACGATGAAACCGTTTAAGATCGCCTGCCATATATCCCCTGTGGAAGCAGCCAGATATGGCGGGAAGAAAAAGAAGGGGATATTCTCCGTCCTTTCTTTTGCCTTGAGCGGTATTCTTTTCCTAGTTGTCTATACTCTCTCCATGGGATATGATGTAGATGTAATGAAAGAGAGGTATAACGGGACGGATTTCAGGGTGACACACAGGGGAAGCATATGGGCGATGAGCGAGGCCTATATGCCGATAAGCCGGGAGATGGTGGAAAGGCTGGAAAAACTGCCATTTGCGGAAAATTTCAGGGTGTATTATGAGGCCAGGGTAAAGCCGGACTATGTGGAGAGGGACGGGGAGATTGATACGTATCTTTCTTCTATGGGAGAGGTTACAAAAGAGGGAGAGATAGCTGAAGACATCGGAATTTATAATGAATGCCTGGAGGAAGGAAGTAATTACCGGATTGCGGAGAGCGAGAGAGGAAATTACAGAGTGGGAGTCATGGGTATGGAGGCGGAATATCTTTCCGCAGAGGAAAAGTATTTCCGGGTAATAGAAGGAAAGATGGATGCGGAGAAATTCGCAGAGGGCGGTTATATGATTTACCAGCGCGGCCCGGAATGGGCAGTTTCTAATAAAAAAGCGGAGTATTCGGTACATGCGGGAGACGAGGTAAGAATAACTTTTTATGATGACAGAGCGGATCGCTATGTAGAAAAAAATTTTGTTGTTATGGCCATAATCGCGCATGCGAATCCGTATGGCACTTCCAATATACAGGGCAGAAATATTATACTGGATGATGAAACTTTCAAAAGCATTTATTCAGGATATGAAGATTTGATAGGAAAAATTTGTTTTGACGGCTCAGGAAGGGCGGCGGAGGACAGCGCAACGCAGGACAGCGCAGCGGGGGTCGCGGATGAGAAGGAAGAATATGAAGCAGTTTGGCAAATCATCGAGGAAGAGGGAAACTTGCAGATGTATTTTCAGTCCAAGTACGAGGATGGAATGCACTTTACAGAGGAAAAAAGAGTGATAGGGATTCTCGGGATGTTTTTGGCTGGTATGGTAGGATTGATCGGTATTGCTAATGTGGTGAACACGGTGTCTACAGACGTCTTTGCACGTAGGCTGGAATATGCGGCTATGCAGTCGATCGGAATGACGAAGAAACAGATGAAAAGGGATATTTTTGGTAAATATGCCCGTTATATCTTTCTTGCTTCCGGCCTGGCGGCGGTGAGCGGGGCGGCTCTTACGTATACTCTCGGCATGAACCCTTTATTTACCGGTTTTTCCGTAGGGACTTTTTTACAGGCGCTGGCATTGCTCATTGCCTTTGCCGTTCTGCTGTGTACATGGATGGCTCGTATTCTTACGAACATAATGAATAAACAGTCCGTTGTGGAGAGGCTGAGAAGTATCATATAAATCTGCGGAGGGAAAGATTGAAAATTGAAAATTTTCAATCCCAAGTTTGTGTCTGCGCGGCATCCACAAACTTGATATGCGCAAAAAGCCGCGCAGAAATGGGGGAGAAAATGGAAAGGCATATTTTGGTAGTGGAGGATGACCGGACGCTAAACGAAGGGATCGCTTTCGCCCTGGAAAAAGAAGGTTATATTGTGCATAAGGCACGTTCTTTGGGGGAAGCGGAAAAAAAGCTGGGGCAAAAAATGGATCTGATACTTCTCGATATTAATCTGCCGGACGGGGACGGAAGGGATTTTCTTAAGAATATCCTCGTCGGGCAGAAGGTTCCGGTGCTTTTTCTGACTGCCAGAGATTCGGAGGAGGATATGCTGAAAGGTTTTCGGATGGGCTGCGACGATTATATTACCAAGCCTTTTTCCATGGCTGTCCTGGTGATGAAAATAGGGGCGGTTCTGAAACGGAGCAAGGAAACTTCCCGGAAGATCTATGCAAATGGTGGGCTGGTCTATGACTTTGAAAATAAAACATTAAAAAACCGCGGTCAGGAAATAGAGCTGACGGCGCTGGAGATAAAACTTCTGGAAATATTTTTAGATCATAGGGGGATCGTGTTGACAAGGGAGAGGCTTCTTGACAGAATATGGGATATGCAGGAAAAATATGTGGAAGACAGAACATTGAGCGTGAATATTCATAGGCTGCGGGAAAAGATAGAGGATGATTCGGAGAAACCGAATCATATACGGACAGTATTTGGTATTGGCTATAAATGGGAGGATGAATAGAGAATGGCGAGCGGGCGGCAGGAAAGAAAATGGGATACGGATAAAATATGGAAAAGCGGTATAGGCATTTTGCTTATACTGCTTTTGCTGTTCTTTGGAATTGGATCATGGGTATTGCATGTTTTTGGGGCATCATCCGATCTCTTTTTTCGCATGGCGATTTTGATGGGGCTGTATGGAGGGGCAAATTTGGCTGCGTTTGGTATTTTTTATTTTATGATTGCCAAAAATATCAACGGCATTTTGTATCAATTCAGCGATATGGTGGAAAGCCTGATCGGCGGAAAAGAAACCATGGCCTTTTCGATAGCTGATGATACGGTATTGTCCAAGCTTCAGGAACAGCTTTTCAGACTATATGATATCCTGCGTTCTTATGAAAGCAGGGAGCATCAATTCAGAAAGCAGCTCAATGAAAATATTGGTAATTTGGTGCATCAGATCAATACGCCGATTACGAATCTGAAAATTTATGCCAGTTTTTTAAAAAGGAACGATTTGACGGAGGGAGAAAAAGTACGGTTTGCACGGTGCGTGGAAGACCAGGCGGAAAAATTGGGATGGCTGGGGGAAGGGTTTTCGAAAATGTCCCGCCTGGAAACGGGCATAATCAGACAGAAGCCGGAAAAGCAGGAGATTTTGCCTGTTATACTGAATGCGGTAAATCAGATAATGGAAAAAGCCGGGCAGAAGGAGATGGATATAAAACTGGCCGGGGAGCAGCATATTTGGGCCGTAATCGATGGAAAATGGACATCGGAGGCAGTTTTTAATGTATTGGACAATGCAGTGAAATATGGAAACAGGGGAAGCGTTATCGAGATAGAACTGGCGGAGTTGACGGGATACGCGCAGGTATCGGTTCGGAATGAAGGGATAGGGATTGAAAGAGAGGAGTACCATAAGGTTTTCCAGCGATTTTACCGGGGGAAGAAAACGGCGGAGGAAAACGGGGTCGGATTGGGACTTACGATTGCCAGAGAAGTGTTGGAAGGAGAACGGGGATATATAAAGGCGGAAACACTTTTTGACGGGAGGACGGAATTTTCTTTTTATTTTAGTAAACGCTGTCATGATATGAAATATTGACGGTTAGTCTATAATCATGCTATATTTTTAGGAAATTATAAAGAGGGCTGGAAGGGCTGGAAATGACGAAAAAGGAAGAAGTATTTGATTATATGGTGATGTGTACGCAGAAGTGCGGAGCAGAAGACAAGATTTTTAATACGCAGGAATTGGCGGAAGCATTGCAGATGCAGCGTTCCAATCTGAGTACTTTATTAAATGATTTAGTAATGGAAGGGAAATTGGAAAAGCTGCAGGGGCGCCCGGTGCCTTACCGGATTGCTAACCGGCCTGACACCGGGGGCAGCGAGGAGTCCTGCTTTAAAGAACTGCTGGGATATAACGGAAGCCTGAAAAATGTGACAAGATTGGCTAAGGCGGCCATCCTGTATCCTGAACACAGTCTAAATACGCTTATTGTTGGGCCAAGGGGATCCGGTAAGACGTATTTTGCTTATTTAATGTATCGGTTTGCAAAGGAAAAGAAGGTAATTGCGGACGATGCCCCTTTTATCCGTTTTAACTGTAGATATTATGAGGGACAAGATGAGGAAATTTGTGTACGTTTATTTGGGCGAAATAACAATGATTGTGAAGGCGCGCTTCAAAAGGCGAGAGGGGGGATATTAGTTATCGATCATATTGATATTTTGCCAGCTGCAGCCAGGGATATTCTTCTGGAACTTTTGGAGGATGAAAGGAAGGATATGCGGGATACGATTTTAATCTGTGCGGTAAATGATAATGTGAAACAGTCTCTGCTCGATGCATATGCAGCTAAATTTTCCGTGCGAATTGATTTGCCGTCATTGAAGGCGCGCCGTCTGGAAGAGCGGTTTGCCTTAGTACAGAGTTTTTTTATTGAAGAAGCAGCCCGTATGGATAAATCCGTTAAGGTGAATGCCGAATTGTTGCGGTGTATGCTGCTTTACCGGTGTGAAAGCAATGTAAAACAGTTGAAATCCGATATCAAAATCGGCTGTGCGAATGCTTATGTGAGAGAATTTAATGAAAATACGGATGAATTGTATATTTATATGAATGATATGCCGCCTATTGTACGCCAGGGACTTTTGTATTATAAAGACTTTTATGATGAGGTGGAGGGGTTGATTCCTAAAAATTATTCTTATGCTTTTTCCAAGACGGCCACTATAGAGAGGACTTTGGAAAAGAGTGAGAATTCCGGCGACGACAGGGAATCTATTTATGATATGATTGACCGTAAGGCAGCGGAGTTGAGAGGAAGGGGAATTACTGATAAAGAGGCAAGTTCGATTATTAATGCGGAATTAGAATATGATATGAAGCAGTTGGTGCATCAAGTGAGCGAGAAGAGCGTAAACAGAGAATCTCTGCTTAAAATTGTGGATCGCCGCATTGTGACTATGGTGGAGAAGTTTTTACGGGAGGCATCCCTGCGCTTTGGACGGGTTTACCCGGAATCTATTTTTTATGGGATGTGCCTTCATCTTTCGGCTACATTGGAGCGTTCGAATGTGGTACAGAGGCTTTCCAACAGTCGGGTGATGGAAACGGTAGAAAACCACAGGGATGAATATGCGTTCTGCATGAAATTTTCGACAGAGGTGGAAAGGGAATTTAATGTGCAGCTGTCGATTGATGAAGTTGTGTTGATCACTATGTTTATCTGCAATAATACGATTTACGATAAACCGGTGAACAAACCTGTGATTTTATTGGCCATGCATGGGAAGTCAACTGCTTCGTCTATGGCAGATGTGGTAAATTGGTTGGTCAAAGGCAATAATACATATGCCTTTGATATGCCGTTAAGCATGGATATGCATGAAGCTTATAACGAATTGAAAGCGCAGATTTTGGAGATTGATAAAGGGCAGGGCATTTTGCTTTTATATGATATGGGATCGCTGCGGACCATGGCAGAGATGATTATGAAGGAATGCGGTATACGGATTCGTATGCTGGAAATTCCGGGGGCTCTTATTGCTTTGGACAGTTCCCGTAAAGCCAGCTGTCTGACTTCTCTGGATGAATTGTATGATAAAGTGGCCAAGACCTTTCAAGATTCTTATCAGCAGATGACGGAGTCCTATGTGCGCCAGTGTAAGCATAAGATTATAATTACGCTGTGCATGAGTGGGAAGGGTGCGGCAGTTTCGATGAAGTCCTATTTGGAGAAGCATATACAAATGGAAGAGGTGGATATCATTCCGCTGGCGATTAGCGATCGCAAGCAACTGTTGGGTGAAGTCAACCGTTTGCGTCAGGAGCAGGAGATTCTTTATGTAATCGGTACTTATGACCCTCAGCTGCACGGGATTCCTTTTATCTCTGTCACTAAATTGTTTGACACACCTGTGGACAAGCTGGATGTCTTACTTGCTGTTTCCAATGTGGAAATACCTGTTCAAGTAGATTATGATGCAATTTATTCTTATCTTTCCGAACAACTGGAAGGGTTGGATATGAAAAAGCTGAAGAATTGTCTGCCAAAGGCGATTGCCAGAATCAAAAAGGCGGCGCAGGGGTTATCCCAGGATCAGGAATTGGGACTGTTTTTGCATATTGCCTGTGCGGTTCAGAGAATGTTGATGAAAGAAAAGATGCCGGTTACCATGAATAGGGATACTTTGATTAGCCGCAATAAACGTTTGTATCATGATTTGAGGGATATCCTACAGACATTGGAAAAGGCTTTTGACATTTGTTTTTCCGATGATGAACTGGCTTATATCATTGCAATTATTAAGCAGATATAAAAATATTAGAAAATAAGAGTGTATAATAGAGAAATAGTATTTAATTCCTTTTCTGTATAGTGTATAAACAAATAATGGATAAAAATAAAAAAAGACGGTAAATATTTCGAAGTAGAAAGTTTTGCCGTCTTTTAGTGTTCAAAAAAAGACGGAAATGTTTATTCTGGAAGGAAAAGCAGGGAGGAAGAGTGTTTGACAGAGCTTTATAAAACCTGTATAGTCCGTTTTAGAAACAGGGACGGGCGATACCCGTGCCAGAAGGAGGTAAAAGTTATGGCAAAGAGTACGGAAGATGTTGCTATGATGTTGATTGTGCATTCGGGTGACGCAAGGACATTGGCATTTCAGGCATTAACCGCAGCCAGAGAGGGGAAATTTGAAGAGGCGAAAAAGCTTTTAGCCCAATCGGAAGAGAAAGCGCTGAAAGCTCATCATGTGCAGACAGAGATGTTGGCTGCCGAAGCGAATGGGGAGGGGCCGGAAATAAATATCTTACTGGTGCATTCGCAGGATCATCTGATGACTAGTATGCTGGCGCAGGAATTGATTAGAGAGTTGATTTATCTGCATGAAATAAAATCAGATAAGCAGTAGGCAAATGCGGAGAAGGAGGTTCTTGGAATGGGTAATGTGATTGAACGTCTGGCGGAAAGCAATTTTATGAAAAAATTACAGCAAATCAGCCAGAAGATGACAACAAATGAAATTTTTGCGACGATCTCGAGCGGTATGGGGGCGACTATGGGACTCATTATGTTAGGCGCTGTGATCCAGATTATATGTGCCTTGGGTGAGTTGATCTTCAAATGGAGTCCCCAGAGTCCGTCTTATATTGCATTTTATATGCCCTATAAACTGACGATGGGATTGTTGGGCTTTTTTATGTGTTTCTCTATGGCTTCTAATTATGCCAAAAGGAAAAAGAGGAATACAATGCAGGCAGGTTTTACGGCGATTGTCTGCTATATTTTAGTAATGTCTCCGGTGGTGTCTGCCAGCGCCGATGGAGGAGAGAGTTTTTTCGAAGCGTTGAACTTGGGCGCTTTAGGAACCGGTGGTATGTTTGTGGCATTGATTATTGGGCTGTGTTCCGTTGCAATTTCCGAATTTGCAATCCGGCATAATTGGATGATCAAACTGCCAGATGTAGTACCGGAAGGAATTGCAAATTCTTTCAATGCCATTATTCCCACGGGTATTAACATTTTGGTATGGTATGGTTTGTCAATTCTGATTGCGGTTTTGAGTCAGGGAACTCTTACATTGGCGTCGGTGATCACAAAAGTGCTTTCCGTACCGATCGGTTATCTGACTTCCACGCCGGGGATGTTTGTTATTATTATTTTATGCCAACTATTGTGGTTTTTTGGGATTCACGGTACCGGTATTACCTTTAATGCAATTATGATTCCGTATGTAACGGCGTATATGACGAATTCCTCTCTGGCTGCAGCAGGGCAGCCTCTGGAATGGTCTCCGTTATTCTTGTTTGGGGCTTTGAGTATTATGGGTGGTACGGGCAATACATTAGCTTTGTGCGTCATGGGATTAAGAAGTAAATCCAAAAGAATCAGTACGGTATCAAAGGCGGCTTTGGTTCCCGGAATCTTTAATATCAATGAGCCGGTGATCTTTGGATATCCGATTATGTACAATTCCATCATGCTCATTCCATACATTTTGTGCTCGGTTGTGGTAGCGGTATTGATGCTGCTTGCGTATACATTTGGCTTGATGGCGTATCCTCAGGTATTGATTATGACAACTTTGCCGATAGTGCTTTCTGCATTTATGAATTCACTGGATTGGAGAAACTGCGTGTTTGCGGCACTTATGTTTCCGGTTTGCTATGTGGTATACCTCCCCTTCTTTAAGGTATATGAGAAGCAATGTCTGGAGCAGGAGAGCGAAGAAGGTATTGTAACTGCCGAATAATTTTAATTATCAGAAAGGAGACTGCTATGTCTTTTCCTAAAAATTTCTTATGGGGCGCCAGTTCATCAAGCGCCCAATGTGAAGGAGGCTATGATTGTGATGGGAAAGGATTGACAACATGGGATATAAAGCCTTTAAATCCGGGTTGCTGTTCTTTCCACTATGCTTCGGACTTTTATCATCACTACAAAGACGATATTGCCCTTATGGGTGAAATGGGATTTCGGATGTTCCGCTTGTCCATTGCATGGGCCAGGATATTACCGGAAGGAGAGGGAGAGATAAACCAGGCGGGTATAGATTTTTACAAAGATGTCTTTAACGAATGTCATAAATATGGTATTGAACCGTTGGTTACTATTTTTCATTTTGACCTGCCACTGGCGTTGCAGGTGAAGTACGGCAGTTGGAAAGACCGCCGGATGGGGGAAGCTTATGTAAATTACTGCAAAGTGTTGTTTGAGAACTTCCGGGATGATGTCAAATACTGGCTGACTTACAATGAACAAAATATGCTGATTTATTATGGAGCTGTGGATATGATGGGGGGCAAGATGAAGCTGCAGGATATAAATGATTTATATTGTCAGGCCCATAATCAGTTGGTAGCCCAGGCGAAAGCTATCCACCTTTGCCATGAGATGTGTCCGGATGCAATGATAGGACCGGCTCCCAATATTACCACCGCGTATCCGGCGGACAGCAATCCGGAGAACTATTTGGCAACGTTGAATAGTGATGATTTGCGTAATAACTTTTATTTGGATGCTTTGGTATATGGTCGTTATCCTGCCAGTCTGAATGATTATTTTGAAAAAAATGGAGTTCATATTGAGGTGCAGGAAGGGGATTTTGAATGCATGCGTACCTGCCATCCGGACTTTATCGGCTTTAACTGCTATGGTAATGATACGGTGGAGCATTGCGATTATTATGAGTTGGATTTGAGTGAACTGGAGAACGGTGACAATAGGAAGATGAGCTATTTGCAAAAACTGGCGGAAAAGCCTGGTATCGCGAAAGCAGTCAATAATGTAAAATTTCCGCAGGGCGAGGATGGCCATCGTTTTGATCCTTACTGTATCCGGGTGACGGCCAGAAGGCTTACGGACAGGTATCATTTGCCCCTGATCGTTACGGAAAACGGTTATGGCCGTCCGGATATTTTGGAAGCGGATGGTACGGTGCATGACGCCTACCGGATTGAGCATTTGCGTGAGACAATCCGCCAGATGTCGATAGGTATTGACGAAGGAGCCATGCTGATTGGCTATTGTCCCTGGAGCGCTGTTGATTTGGTATCTACCAGAGAGGGAATAACGAAGCGTTATGGTTTTATATATGTAGACAGGGATGAAGATGATGAAAAAGCGAAAGATGCGGAAATGAAGCGTTATCGTAAAGATAGTTTTTACTGGTATAAGAAGGTAATAGCCAGCAATGGCAAGGATTTGGACTAGGGGATTCGTAATTGCTCAAAGATAAAAAAGGTAGAAAGAAGGAGACCGGAGAAGATGGGATTTCCAAAAAATTTTTTGTGGGGCGGCGCTACGGCGGCTAACCAATGCGAAGGGGGATGGAATGAAGGGGGCAAGGGATTGGCAGATTCCGATGTAAAGACAGCCGGCTCTTTGACAGAGCCTCGTTACATTACTTACGTGGACTCGGATGGCCGGCCCGGGAAAGCAGTTTCCGAATATGATATTCCGGCAAACGCGCGAAAGGCTGTTGTGGAAGGGTTTTATTATCCATATCATGAAGCGATTGACTTTTATCACCGTTATAAGGAAGATATTGCAATGTTTGCGGAGATGGGCTTTAAAGTTTTCCGTATGTCTATTGCATGGACCAGAATTTTTCCCAAAGGGATTGAGGAGGAACCGAATCAGGCGGGGTTAGATTTTTACCGGGATGTATTCCTGGAATTGAAGAAATACGATATTGAGCCGTTAGTAACAATTCAACATTATGATGTGCCTCTTTATCTGGAGGAAAATTTGGGAGGTTGGAAGAACCGGAAGCTCATAGATTTGTTTGGCCGCTATACGGAGACGATTTTTAAAGAGTATAAGGGGCTGGTGAAATATTGGCTGACCTTTAATGAAATCAATAGTCTCATAATGGGAAAGGATATTTTACCAGAATATCCGTTTGAGAGAATAAAGGATGATTTTCTGTTGCTGCATCATCAGTTTGTGGCCAGTGCAAGGGCGGTAAAACGGGCGCATGAAATTGACCCGGATTTTGTAATGGGCTGTATGATTGCCGGAGGGCCAAGCACTTATCCATTGACTTGTGATCCTAAAGATGTGGCGGCAACGCAGAATAGGCTGCAGGAAAATATTTACTACACCGGGGATGTAATGGTGCGTGGAGAATATCCATATTTTGCAAAGCGTATTTGGAAAGAATACGGGGTGGAATTGGATATTACGGAACAGGATCGGGAAGACTTGAAGAACGGTACGGTGGATATGATTACTTATTCTTACTACTGTACAAGCTGCTGCACGACTCATGAGGTGACAGAGACAGCTGGAGGCAATTTGAATATGGGGCCTAAAAATCCTTATTTGTCCTACAGCGAATGGGGATGGAGCCTGGATGCGGATGGTTTGAGATATTCTTTGAACGAATATTATGGCCGTTACCAGGTTCCGATTATGGTAGTGGAAAATGGTCTGGGCGCTATTGATGTGTTGGAAGAAGATGGTTCCGTTCATGATGGGTATCGGATTGACTATACGAGAGCCCATGTAAAGGCAATGGCGCAGGCCTTGGAGGATGGGGTGGATTTACGCGGTTATACGCCTTGGGGCTGTATTGATTTGGTGTCGGCGTCTACCGGGGAAATGAAGAAGCGTTATGGTTTTATCTATGTGGATAAGGATAATGAAGGAAATGGAACATTGGCACGCTATCGGAAGGATTCTTTTTATTGGTATAAGAAAGTCATTGCCTCTAATGGAGAAGAGTTGGATTGATGTCGAATAAGGATGAAAGAAAGGAGAGGAAGGAATGAGAGTATTGTTATGCTGTGCTGGCGGCTTATCCAGCAGTATTTTGATGAAAAAAATGCAGACATGGGCGGCCTCTCATGGAGAAGAATTGCATATTATCGCAGTAGGGACTGGCGAAGCGCAGGAGAGATGGCAGGAGGGCTGGGATTGTGTACTGGTGGCACCACAGGCCAGCTACCGTATGGAAGATATGAGGAAAGAAATTCAAATTCCTATGGCAGCAGTACCTTCCCTGGATTATGCGGTGGGCAACGCAGAGAGTGTCATGAAGCTGGCGCATAAAATATGCGGAAAGTAGAAAAGGATTTATAGAATAGCTATAGTGGAAAGAGGCGGGAGCGGTCTGCGGATAGCTTCCGCCTTTTGATAGTGGCGGGCCGGAGGATGGCTGATCCATTCATTTGTTGACTTTCCAAAAGGGCGTATGTTAGAATAAGTCAAATAATTAATCGGGGCTATAGGAATGGATGGACGGAAAATGTTTTCATGAAAGGAGAGAAGGTAAAGTGGAACCAATCAGAGTTTTGTTTCAGTCGATGGAAGACTGCCAGAGATTTGTGCTGGCTGTTGAAAATTACCCGTTTAATATTGATTTACGAAGTGGAAGGCATGTGATAGACGGGAAATCCATGCTTGGAATTTTAGGATTCGGATTACATCGGGTGCTGGATCTGCGGCTTCATACGGATGACAGAAAGCTGGCGGAAGAAGTCCTGAGTAAGATTGAGTTTTGCATTTGCAGGGAAAACATGAATATTGCTATTTAGAGAGTAACACATTCCTATGGGGAGGCCGCCGGATTTGAGAGATAATAAAATCCGGCGGTTTGAGCGTGTCCGAACAGTAGCCGCCGGAATGGGCGGAATCAAGTATATTTCCGGTTTGTTTTGCGGGCCGGGGAAAGGTGTGGTTGAATATATGAAAATAGTAGTGCTGGAAAGAGGCAGTGTGGGCATGGATGTTTCCATAGACCGCCTGAAGGAGCTGGGAGATCTTGAAATATACCATAATACGATTGCGGGAGAGGTAGAGGAAAGGATAAGGGATGCGGAGATTATTATCGCCAATAAAGCGCCCCTGAACAGGGAAACGCTGAAAGGGGCGGGCTGTGTAAAGCTGATCTGCGAGTTTGCGACAGGTTATGATAATGTGGATCTGGAATATTGTGACGAAAAGGGAATACGGGTAGTAAATGTGGTGGATTATTCTACCGCTGCGGTAGCGCAGCATACGTTTGCCCTTTGCTTTTATGTGCTGGAAAAACTGCATCATTATGACCATTATGTAAAGTCCGGGGAGTACGCTTCCCAGAGCAGATTTTCCAATTTCGATATTCCCTTTACGGAACTGGAAGGAAAAGTATGGGGAATCGTGGGAATGGGCAATATCGGAAGAAGGGTGGCGAAGATTGCGGAGGCGTTTGGATGCAAAGTTATCTTTTACTCAGCTTCCGGAAAGAGTACATGTAAAGAGTACGAAAGAGTGGATTTGGATACTTTATTAAAAGAATCGGATTTTCTTTCCCTCCATTGCCCATTGAGCGACAGGACAAGGAATCTGATCGATTTGGATGCTCTAAAGAAAATGAAAAAAACGTCGATATTAATTAATGTAGCGAGAGGGCCGGTAGTGGATGACGGGGCATTGTATACCGCATTGACGGAAGATATGATCGCGGGAGCAGGGCTGGATGTAACAGGGACGGAGCCTATGAAGGATACGAACCCTTTAAGCAAGGTGATGGACAGCAATAAGCTGATTATTACTCCTCATCTGGCGTGGGCGAGCATAGAGGCGAGAAACAGGGTCGTGGAGGAAACGTATAAGAATATTGAAGCTTTTTATAAGGGTGAGAAAAGAAATGCAGTAGGATGTTGTTGATACTATTTGTGCGGCATAATTTAAAAGCAGGTATTGCTGGGGATTGAATGATTTTATGGATAATCAGTTATAATAATTATAATAAGGATATCAAATGGAAGAGGAAAGGGTATTATAATGAAAAATAAAAAATTTATGTGGATCATAATAGGGTGCGCTGTTGTAATCGGAATAGTGGCAGCGGTCATTTATGGAATGGGAGCAGGAAAAGGCAAAGAGGAAGAAGGAGAGGCGATTACGGCGATGTATGTGCCTTATGGGGAAGACGGATATATTTTCGCCAGCGAACAGGGAGGAGTTTTCGTGGTAACGGCACCGGAGGAAGCATACGAGGTACAGGATATCAATGGAAATAAAATTTCCCTCCGTGATCTGAAGAGGGGAAATATTGTTAAGATCTATGGAAACGGAATCATGGCAGAATCTTATCCGGGGCAGTATCCGGGAGTGACAAAAATTAAAGTGGAATCGGAGGGAAATCCTTCGGATGCGGATCAGTATCAGGAGATCGTGGATGAACTTTATACGGAGCCCGATCCGGCGGAACCGCCTGTGCTGCAAGTGAACTATGTAACATCCATGGCGGATGTCACTGTAGCGATAGAAAGAGGCGGATATGAATGGGTTTATATGGATAAGGACGGGCTGAGCAATGCAGTCGTGGCGGACAGCGTTCCGGTATTGGACTGGGGAGAGCTGTTAGCGGATATTACGGTATCGGAGCCGCTGGATCTGACGCTTCTCTTTTCGGAGGAACCTTTGGAGGTAGAAGTGGTTCGTTATGATTCCTCATTGTTAGGGAAGGGACAGGAAACGCCGGAAGGAGAAAAGGTAACGGTATCGGAAAAAGAAGGACAAATGGTGATAGAAGGCGCCGATGGCAATTATGTGTATGAAGTCCTGGGGGTATGGGAAAACGGAAGAGCAACTTACGGATTTGTAACGGTGGAGAAATAGAGGATAATCAGGCGATAGAAAATAAAAAAACTGCTGTCCGATGTTTGAAAAGGCAGCAGTTTTTGTTTGCAGATAATTTGCTTTTAGTTATAGTTATCTATGCAAGGCTGGAACATACTTTTGTCAATGCCGCAGACAGGGCATACCCAGCTATCGGGAATATCTTCAAAAGCGGTACCGGGTGCAATGCCATGTTCGGGATCGCCTTTTTCCGGATCATATGTGTAGCCACAGGGATTACAAAAATATTTTTTCATTTCCAAGTCCTCCTTATAAAGTTATAAAATTTCTTAACCAAATTATCGGTTAAGCTTTGATTATTGTAGCATTTCCAAGAGATTGCGTCAAGATTTGAAATGCAGTTCCGGCATGTCGATTGATGATTCAGAAACCTTGACATGAAGTTGTCAGGATTTATGTAATATAATCAGGATATGGAGGCGATAAGCCGCAAGAAACCATCATAAAGGAGAATAAAGATATGAATATTAAAAAAGAAATCGAAATGAAAGTAGGCATGGCAAACGGTATATATTTAAATAATATTGATATTGATCCGCTTACGATCCGGGCGGTTATGATAAATGAAGTCGTTCCCTCCGACCCTTTGCAGGATTTTTATGGAAGCTCTGACGCCGATTATCTGAAAACAACGATTCCTCTTTTGCAAGGTGCGGGGGCAGAGGTTGTTTCCATACAGGACATACTAAAAAAGGGTATCTATATTACAAATGCCGTAAAAACCCCAAAGACAGATTATGCCATTGATAAAAGCAGTATGGAAAACAGTTTGCCTTATTTGGAAGCAGAACTTTCCTTATTCCCTGATATAAAGGTTATTATGCTCATGGGTGATGTTGCAAAGAAAGCTTTTAACATGATTACGAAAAAGTCAACAAAGAAAAATGTGATTCCTGCCGTTTCCACCTATAAATTGCGGAACAGCGAAATCTATTATAAGGGTATTCGGGTAATGCCGTCGTATATAATGACAGGAGGCAATATCTTAATCGAGAAGTCAAAAGTAACAATGGCAACCGAGGACATTGCGATTATGTTAGAAATAATCAAGTAAAAAGGATAATCGATATTTCTGGAGAAAGCTAATGAAAAAAAATGGGACTTGCGCCTTTCCAAAATTCTTCCATTGTTTTATTAAATTCCTGCGGCACATCCATATTAACACAGTGCCCCGCATTTTCAAAAAAGACTACCGTACAATCGGGTTCATTGTTTTTCCATGCTTTTATTGCCTCTAATTCCATTGGAATATCAAATTTTCCGCATCCAATCAACAAAGGATAATTTCTTCGCTCGGTTTTATACTTGTTTATCATATGATGGAGCGTTGCCAGGAACATAAATGATTTTTTAGGAAAGAGTATATTCATAGCAAAAAATTCATTTTGAGCCTGTGAAGTATATGCAGAAATTTTCTTGTTTGCTTTGGCAAACCATTTAACTGAAAAGAGTGCTTTCAACATCATTAGTTTCTGTTTTGCATTATTGTCATTTTTCATTTTTGCATCAAAATTATTAATGTCATATCCTCCAAAACAAGCCAATGAACTTACTGCGCATGGATAACGATTCGCAAAATCCTGTGCTAAAACTGCACCCAATGAAATGCCGACAATATGTATTTGATCAATATTTTCAGTTTTTAAGATGTCAAAGATCCACTTTGACATCTTATCTATTGTATCGCCTTTTTGAGTATCGGTTGACTGCCCGTGGCCAATGATGTCAATAGCCAGAATGTCATATTTATTCTCAAAATATTCAAACTGCGCTTTGAACATATTGTGATTGACGAAAGCCGCATGGATAAAGAGTATCCATTCGGTCTGTCCGGTTCTGCTTATAAAATATGTAATTGGTGAATTGGCTGACTTTATTGGTTTCATTGTTTTTCATTCCTCATTTTATCAAGAATAGCAGAAAATGCAAAAAAGAGATAAAACGATAGGCAGCGGCATTTGTTACAATGTTGTTGCCTATCGTTTTTGATATTCGTAAAAAATTAAGAAATATTTGCTTTTTTTTGTGTATTGCGATTTTTTGCAGCTAAACGAAACGCTTTTTCCATTGCAGGAGTAAGTTCGGGTGAATCTTCATCAAATACAATTTTCTTCTTTGCCGCTTCCTCTATTTGTTTAATTTGTTCCTTTGTGGGTTTTTGGTTTCTATCCAAAGTAACTGTCCGTATCATAATAAATGCTCCTTTCTGTTTTGGTGGCAAGCCTTGCCGATATTAGACGTATATTTTCTTTCCGTTCTGTATAAACGACAAACAGAATATCATTTACCATTCCGATAGTATTGTAACGGTCTTCATTAATGCTGTGTTCCATATCATATATTTCAATTCGTTGCAAATCATTAAAAACTAACATTGCTATCTCAAAATCAATTCCGTGTTTCTTTAAATTTAGTTGATTTTTATCCTCATCCCATTCAAAGTTCAATATGCCATTTTCCTCTGCTTTCTCTTGTTTATAAATATTATATACTATTTTGACAGGAAATAAAATAGTCATTGATATGTTTGAGAATTTTACAAACAATTCTCTGTTTTAAACCCACACCCAGACACAACCGCTTGCACAAAAATAAGGGTATGTCAGATTGCTCTAACATACCCCTAAATCCTCAAAAATGTTGAATTTACGGCATTTCTGATTAACCGAAGTATCTCTTTAACAGACCCTCAAATGCTTTTCCATGACGAGCCTCGTCTCTAGCCATCTCATGAACGGTGTCATGGATTGCATCCAGATTAGCTGCTTTTGCACGTTTTGCGAGATCGAATTTGCCAGCGGTAGCGCCGTTTTCTGCTTCTACTCTCATTTCAAGGTTTTTCTTTGTGGAATCGGTTACTACTTCGCCCAACAACTCAGCAAATTTTGCAGCATGTTCTGCCTCTTCCCAAGCAGCTTTCTCCCAGTAAAGGCCGATTTCAGGATAGCCTTCTCTGTGTGCTACTCTTGCCATTGCAAGATACATACCAACTTCGGAGCATTCGCCGTTAAAGTTTGCTCTTAAGTCAGCAACGATGTCTTCGCTTACGCCCTGAGCTACGCCTACTACGTGTTCAGCAGCCCATGTTTTGTCTTCGCCCTGCTGTGTGAATTTATCAGCCGGTGCATTGCAAACGGGACATTTTTCCGGTGCAGAATCTCCTTCGTGAACGTATCCACATACCTGACATACAAATTTCATAATTTAAATCTCCTTTTCTTATTAAACTTTATTATGACTGCAATAAATTGCAGCAACTCTCACATAAACCGAAAAAGTAAGCGGAATAACTATCGATGCGTCCATTAAAATCTTTTTCTGCGGTTTCCTGGATATAATCAATGTTTTCCATTTTTAGGTCAATTATACGTCCGCAGTGCGAACAAATAAAATGATGGTGCAAAGATGTATCGGCATCAAAATGATCTACACCGTCGCCTACGCGAAGCCGCCTGATCTCCCCTATTTCGGAAAGCAGGGTGAGGTTACGGTATACGGTTCCGAGACTGATATTCGGATATTTCTGCCTGACATTCATATATACAACATCGGCCGTAGGATGATCTTTTCTTGTACAGAGAAAATCTTTGATGACTTCCCGTTGGCGGCTGTATTTCAAGGCCATAATAACCCTCCTATACAAAATCAGTAATCATTATCGATTTTATTATAACAAAAAAAAAGTCGATGTCAATAGCATTTTACAAAGTTTTAATAAGTTTCTTTTGTTCTTTTTATAATCTAAAGGTACAACATGTGGTATAATGAAGCATGTTAAGGCATGCGCAGGTCATAAGGAAGCATGCTGATGTATGCTGGCAGGTTAATAAGGGTTATAGAGGAAAAGCGGATGAAATTTAAAACAAGGCTGTTGATTACATTTCTTACGATTGTGCTGCTTCCGCTTATGCTGACCATGATAGCGTTTATGAGCATTGGCGGGTATCTGATGAACGCGCAGAGAGAATTCGGTCTGGTCAATATGGATTATACGATGGTGTCGGAACCGGAACAGGCTTTTGAAAAGATATCGGAGGAGATTTTCAGGGAAGTAGAAAGGCAGATCGATGAAGACGAGACATTGATGGAAGACATAGAGTATTTATCCGGGCTAAACGGTGAAATAAAGGATAAGGCTTCCTACATCCTTGTAAGAAAAGGGAATGATATTTATTATACGGGGAATGAAGCTGCGGCAAGCAAGATTTTCGACCTTTTGCCGGGATATGGTTATGGCAATGCGGGCGGGGATTCGGGTTATTATTATAACAGCATGTCAAAGCTTGTGAAGCAGCTCGACTTCAGATTTTCGGATGGAGAAGAAGGAAGCTTTTTTATCATTATGAGAATCAATTCCCTGATTTCCAAACAGCTGCTGATCGATATGGTGATCGCGATCATAGTTATCTTGGTTTTTACAAGTCTTATGCTGACGCAATGGATTCAAAGGGGAGTATTCCTGCCGGTCAATGAATTGAATACGGCGATGAAAAATATTGCCGACGGCAATTTGGAATATATGTTGAATACAGACAGCAAGGGGGAAATCGGGGAACTTTATAAAAATTATGAAGATATGCGCCTCCGTTTAAAAGAATCTACAGACGAAAAGTTTGAGCATGAAAAGCAGAACCGGGAATTGATCAGCAATATTTCCCACGATTTGAAAACACCGATCACGGCGATCAAAGGGTATGTGGAAGGGATTATGGACGGCGTGGCCGATACGCCGGAAAAAATGGATAAGTACATTAAAACCATATATAATAAGGCGAACGATATGGATCGTCTGATCAACGAACTGACGATTTATTCGGGCATCGATTCCAACAGAATTCCCTATCATTTCCATCGTCTGAACGTGGCGGATTATTTTGGGGACTGTGTGGAAGAAGTCGGACTGGATCTGGAATCAAAAAATATTGAGTTGAATTATTCCAACCTGGTTTCACCGGATGCTATGATTATAGCGGATCCGGAGCAGCTAAAAAGGGTGATTAATAACATTATAGGGAACAGCGTGAAATATCTGGAACGGGAAAAAGGAGTGATTGATATTCGGATATTGGATGAGGTGGATTCTATCCGGGTGGAAATAGAAGATAACGGAAAGGGAATTGCCGCCAGAGATTTGCCCAATATATTCGAACGCTTTTACCGGACGGACGCCTCCCGCAATTCTTCAAAAGGCGGAAGCGGGATCGGGTTGTCCATTGTAAAGAAGATCGTGGAAGACCACGGGGGTTATATATGGGCTACCAGTAAGGAAGGAGAAGGCACATGTCTTCACTTCGTTTTCAGGAAATATCGGGAGGTTGCGGAATAAAGGGGAATGAGAAGGTATAATAAATATTAAAGTCAGAAAGGGCTGGTGGATATGAGCAGGATATTGATTATTGAAGATGAGGAAGCGATTGCGGATCTGGAAAAGGATTACCTGGAATTAAGCGATTTTGAAGTGGAGATCGAGCATACGGGTGATGAAGGTCTGCAAAAAGCTTTGAAGGAAGACTTCGATTTGATTATTCTCGATCTGATGCTTCCGGGAATGGACGGTTTTGAAGTATGTAAAAAAATAAGGGAAGAGAAAAATATTCCGATTCTTATGGTATCGGCTAAAAAAGACGATATCGATAAGATCAGAGGCTTGGGATTAGGGGCGGACGATTATATGACAAAGCCTTTCAGTCCCAGCGAACTTGTTGCCAGGGTAAAGGCTCATATGGCGAGATATGACAGGCTGGTCGGTTCTACGCAGAAAACGAATGATATTGTGGAAATACGGGGGATACGAATCGATAAGACTGCCCGGCGGGTATATGTGGATGGGGAAGAAAAGACATTTACCACAAAAGAGTTTGACTTGCTGACTTTTCTGGCAGAAAATCCGAATCATGTATTTACAAAGGAAGAGCTGTTCAGGGAAATTTGGGATATGGATTCCATCGGGGATATCGCTACGGTAACGGTTCATATTAAGAAAATACGCGAGAAAATAGAATTTGATACCGCCAAACCACAATATATCGAAACGATATGGGGAGTTGGATACCGGTTTAAAGTATAGGGAGAAGATCGGTTGCACAAAAGCTATGAAGAAATAGAAAAATATATTGCGGGGGTGAAAGCGTCAGTAAGAGCTGGTAGATATAGGATAGACGTAAGCAGGAAACGACAGGCAAATCTGGATCTGTATAAGGACTACGTCATCGGCGAAACGGGAAGCAAAGATATTTTAATGAATCTTACGGCGGATGATTTTTGTGAAGCCGTAAAGAATAAGCATATGGGATTTGAGCAGGAAATATTATATATATTCGGAAAAGACGTAAAATTATGGCAGAGATTTGGAACGGAAGAGGAGAAAGTTTCTTTATATATCAAGTTTAATCGATTGGACAGCCGGTTTGTTATTGTAGTTTCTTTTCATAAACAGATCCGTCCGGTGACTTATGCTTTTAAATAGAGAACAGGGCATGGAACGGGAGGGCTGGTCGTGGCAGAGAAAAGAAAAGTGGATTTTTGCATAGGATGCAGAAAAAATACGGAATATGAGATTCAAAAGGGAATATATAAAGAGACGATCCGGGATAGGGAATATGAATTTGTGCTGACAGAAGCTATATGCAAAGAATGCGGGGAAAAGATGCATATACCGGGTCTCATAGACGCCAATATCAGGGAAAGAGAAGAACAGTATTACGGGAGCTGCTGTAAAATATCCGGTAAGATGCAGGCCGGCATAGCTTATATACTGGAGAAGAAGCAGGAAGTAACGCCTTTGGCTTTACAGAAGCTTCTTTATTATATCCAAGGAATTTATATGGCGCTTTTTGACCGGGAGTTTTTTCCGGAGGACTGCTGTGCATGGCAGCATGGGCCGGTATATGAGAAAGTATATTTTCTTTTCCGCGATTTTAAGTATAATCCGATCGAAGATGCAAGACTGATACCGTTTGCAGGGAAAGAGGGCGGGTTGTCGGAAGAGGAACGGATGGCCGCCGATCTGGTGATTGATAGTTTTGGACAATATGGCGGAAAAGCGTTGGAAGCCATTACTCACAATGAAAAGCCATGGACGGATGCAAGAGTGGGGTGCGGAAGCGAGGAACCATCCCATAGGGTGATTGCAAAGAAAAATATGAAGGAATATTTTGAAGAGGTTGCCCGGGAATACGGAATTGATTCGGTAAAAGGGCTGAACCGTTATATTGAGGCAAAGCTGGAGGAAAGGGATAGGCGGGGATGAGAATCAGAAGCAAAGATATTTTATATGAAGATAAAGAAATTGTCGTATGCCGTAAAAGAGCCGGGATCGCAGTCCAGACGGCTCGTCTGGGGGAACCGGATATGGAAACGGAACTAAAAAAATATTTCAGGGCGCCTTATATGACGGCTGTGCATCGCTTGGATCAGCCGGTGGAGGGCGTCCTGGTTTTTGCCAGAACAAAAAAGGCGGCGGCGGATCTCAATAGGCAGAGCAGGGAACAGGCGATGAACAAGCAATATTATGCCGTGGTTTTACTCGATGGAGCGGAAGCGCCGGAGGGAAAAAATACGTTGGCAGATTACTTGGAAAGGGATGGGAAAACAAATATTTCGAAAGTCACAGGGGAAGGAAATGGAAAATATGCGGAACTTTCTTATGAAATCCTAAAGAAAAGGAAGGCGGAGGAAGGGGAACCGGAAACTGCGCTGGTTCGTATATGGCTGAAGACAGGGCGGCATCATCAAATCAGAGTGCAGATGGCGAATGCAGGGATGCCGCTGTTGGGGGATGTGAAGTATGGAAGTGAAAGGTCCAAAGAATATAGCCGCAGAGAACGGGTAAGAAATACGGCCTTGTGCGCTTATGGGCTGGAGTTTGGCCATCCCGGCACGGGAAAGAAAATGAGGTTCGATATTATGCCTTCGGAGGCTGTTTTTTTACCGTTTTTGCCAGTTAATACCTAAGAAACAGAAAGGCATGGAAGCAATAATTTCCCGAAAATGACTTATACTAAAGTATGGAAAGAAGGTATAAGGACGGGATGGTTATGGAAGGAAAAACGGCTGCAAAGTTAAAAGAATATGCAACATTTGCTGCGATAATTACAGGGGTATACATAGGGTTCCGGTTTTTAAGCCCGTTGGCCTCCCCTTTTCTTTTTGCCTTTGCCTTTGTTGCGCTTCTGCATCCCATGCTGGAAAAAGTGCAGAATAAATATCATATAAAAAAGGGGATATTAGCCGCCAGCATTTTGCTGCTTTTCTGTGTGACGGCGGGAATGGGGATATGGTGCCTGGTCATTTTTATGATACAGAAACTGGGGGATTTGTTTGCGCAGATCGATTTGTTTGAAGAGAAGTTTTTTATATTTGTCGGAAGCTGCTGCGATGGAATGGAAAAAAAGTTCGGCATGGACGGGGCGAAGATTGAAAACTTTATTATGGAAAGAGTGGATGTATTTATTGAAAATTTCCAGGTGCAGGTAGTGCCGAAGATTATGAATGAGTCGGTAGGCTATGTAAAGAATATTGCGGGGCTTGTCAGTTTTCTTGCAATCATGATCATTGCGGCCGTGCTGCTGGCAAAAGATTATAACGAGATCATGAAAAAGGTACGCGGGAAAAAGGAATTGAGGGATATGATAAAGATAGGAAAAAGGGTATTTTTTCATATCGGCACTTTTATAAAGGCGCAGTTTATTATTTTGCTGATTATCAGTCTGCTATGCGCGGTTGCTTTATTTCTGGGAGGATTTGAAGACGGTATCGTGATCGGTTTGTTTACGGGATTTATGGATATGCTGCCGTTTATCGGAACGGGACTGGTTCTGATGCCTCTTGCTTTTTGGCAGATTTTAAACGGATATTATGCAAAGGCGGTAATATGTGTTATTCTATATGTAGTTTGCGCCCTGATGAGAGAATTCCTGGAACCGAAGCTGATCGGGGAAAGAATGGGGATCTTTCCGGTGGCAATTTTATTTTCCGTGTATGCGGGAGTAAAATTGTTCGGGGTATCCGGCATAATAAAAGGGCCGTTGGCGCTAATTACGGTTTATGAAATCTATCGTTTTATGAAAGACAGGACAGGAGTGGACGGGAATGACGGAAGTACGGAAAAAAGAGGAATATGACAGGGAAACGGAAGACGCAGGGCCGGATGGAATATCGGAGGATATAGAGGAAAATGAGGAAGGATTTTCTTTCCGTGGGTTTTGCGAAGAAGCGCTTCCCTTGCTTCTGACGGCATATTTGTTTATTGTTTTCTGTTTGTATCCTTTTTATTTGAAAGACGGATATACGGATGTGGGGAAGGAAAAATTTAATTTTTATAAGGTGATGACGATCGGCGGTTTTTCTTTGATTCTTCCGCTTGTTTTGGCATGTGTTTCGTTCAGGGTAAAAGAAAATATTGGGAAAGAAGGGGGAGCCGGCAGGATATTTAGTGGAATCCGTTTGTCGGCAACGGACTGGGCGGTAGCGGCTTATGGAGTCAGCGTAGTGATTTCATACATATGTTCTGAGTTTAAGGAGATGGCTCTCTGGGGGGAAAAAGGTTGGAATATGGGGCTCGTGACACAGCTTGCTTTTGTGTTGTCTTATTTTTTGGTGGCTCATTTTTGGGAATATGAAGAAAAATTGCTGCTGGCGTTTATGGCGGCAGCGGCGGTAGTTTTTTCTCTTGGACTGTTGAACCGTTTTTCGATCTTTCCGGTGGAGATACAGGGGGCAAACAGCAGTTTTTTGTCTACGCTGGGGAATATTAACTGGTATTGTGGTTTTTGGTCGGTGCTTTTCCCAGTGGGATTTATTCTTTACTGGTTCGGGGAGGAAATGTGGCAGCGTTTGTGCGGATTTTTATATACTCTGGTGGGGATTGCGACCGGGGTCAGCCAGGGGAGCAATAGCGCGTTTCTTGTATTTGCCGGGCTGTATATTTTTGTATTTTGCCTTTCTTTTAGAAATGCAGGGCGGATGAAGCGTTTTCTGGAGCTGGCCATTTTATTTTGCGCCGTTTGTCAGGGATTGAGGCTGTGGAGGATATGGCGGCCGGACGCCTTTGATTATTATAGCGGCACATGGAGTGATTGGATCACCCTTTCGAGAATCACTTTATTCTTGCTGGTTCCGCTTTGCATCGTTTACCTGCTGTTTTGTCTGATGAGCAAGAGAAAAAAAGCGGATATGAAGAGCTTCCGGGTTGTACGGCAGATCATTTTATTGGGAGCGGTGGTCGTAATTGGCGTGTATATTTTTCTGCTGGTGCTGAATACGAGGATTGAAGGCGGCATCCGGTTTATGGGCAGACTGCCAGTGTTGGTATTCAGCGAGCAATGGGGCAGCGCGAGAGGGGCGACATGGTCCGCCGGTATGGAGATTTACAGGAATATGCACGGATGGAGGAAGCTGACAGGGGTAGGGCCGGATTGCTTTGCTATGTATTTATATACACTGCCGGATCTGGCCAAGTCGGTAATCAAACAGTTTGATGGGGCCAGATTGACGAACGCCCACAACGAATGGCTGACGGTCTTAGTGAACCAGGGCATGTTCGGGCTTCTTTGTTATGGAGGTATATTTTGCAGCGCGGTTTTTCGGTATGTGCGCCTTGCGGAAAAGGCGTTGGACGGCAGAAGAAAATATTTGTATATATTTGGTTTAAGTGCGTTTGCGTATACAATACATAATATTGTAAGTTTTCAGCAGATATTGAGTACTCCTTTTATTTTTCTGATGCTTGGAATGGGGGAAGCGCTTGCAAGGGAAGGCAGAGCTTGAAAATGGGAAATTTTCAAACTAAGCAAAAACCGGACGGAAATGAGGTTATGGCAAATAGTGCCATAAAAAGCGCCATATGTGCTGAAAGCATGGAAAGAAAAAAGATTGTGATAAAATGAATATAGAAAAAATAGTAAATATATAATGAATATTAAGTTGAGGAGGAACAAATATGCCATTTATTAGTTCGAAGGTGAATATTGCCATGACAAAAGAACAGAAGGAAACGATCAGGAAGAAGCTGGGGGAAAATATATCCATAATTCCGGGAAAGACGGAGGACTGGCTGATGATAGAAATAGCGGATAACTGCGATCTGTATTTCCGGGGCGATGAAAAACTGCCGACGGCGTTTATAGAGGTGAAAGTATTCGGGGAAATCAAGGATATTACCGCCGGAAAAATGACAGAGATTATAAGCGGGATATATGAAAAGGAGTTGAAAATAAAACAAAACAGGATCTACATTAAATATGAAGAAGTTGAAAAATGGGGGTGGAATGGGACTAATTTTTAAGAAAATATTGGAATTATGACCAAATTCCGGTTAATAAGATATTCTTTGCTTCACAATCTCCGCTGAATTTGTTAAAATAACAGCATAGGTATTTTTCAAGTTATATAGGAACGCAAATCGAAATCAGGAAATGGGTTTTGGCGTTGCCGGAAAAGAATGGGGGATTGTATGACACATCGGGAAAAGGCGGAACAGCTGCTGCACCAGCAGTATCATTGTTCGCAGGCGTTATTCGGGGCGTTTGCGGAGGAGTTTGGGATGGATCTGAAGATGGCGCTCAAATTGAGTACATGTTTTGGAGGAGGAATGCGCCAGGGAGGGGTCTGCGGCTGTATCACGGCGTCCTTGATGGTATTGGGAATCGCCCTCGGTTTTTATGATTCCCAGGACAGGGAATTGGAGATATATGGAAATAAGAAGACGGATGAATTTATAAAACTTTTTACGGAAAGAATGGATGGAGCGACCAACTGCAGGGACATCCTCGGAAACGATATTTCGAAGCCGGAAGAGATGGCAGTGATCCGCCAGGAGGGGTTGATTTTAAAGCGATGCCCAAGGGCTCTTAATGTAAGCATTGAGATATTGGAAAAGATGCTGGAGGAATATTTTAAAAATGCGGTAGAGAGCAGCATTGAACTGGAAGACATCGCGAGAATGGACGAGATGCAGAGCATGATCAAAAATATCAGCGCTGTCCGTCATTTTAGAAGGAATGTGTATAACCTTATTTTTTCTTCGTCAAAAAATATTGCATTTATCCAGTTCGATATCCGTAAGTTTAAACTGATTAACGATCTGTATGGGGAAAAATTTGGGGACGAGATCTTAAACTTTATCATAAAGCGGCTGGGGGAATATTGCCACGAGGAACAGTTTTTTATCAATCTGCGCAGCGATGTGTTTATGATCGTGACGGAGTATGGCAATGAAGAAGAACTGACGGAACTGGTAAAGCATTTGGATGAGAGGATCACCAATTTTAAAGATGTAAAGCTTCAATTATCTTATGGCATATACACTGTGGAAGATAAAACGATGGAGCTGCGGCAGATGGAAGACCGGTCTGCCATGGCGCGGAAAGCCGCTAAAAATAATATTCTGACAAACGTTGTATTTTATAAAGAACAGTTTAAAGTATCTTTGTATAACAGGAAATTTATAGAGGAAAATATGCAGTCCGCCATTACGGAGAGACAGTTTATGATGTATCTCCAGCCAAAGTACAGCATTGCGAAGAATGAAATTATCGGGGCGGAGGCTTTGGTGAGATGGCGCCATCCTGAGAGGGGTATGATCTATCCCAATCAGTTTATTCCGATTATCGAGGAGAACGGTTTTATTAAAGAGGTGGATTACTATATATGGGCGGAAGCCTGCCGGTTTATCAAGAGATGCGAGGATGTGGGGATTACAACCTGCCCGGTTTCCGTTAATGTATCGAGGGTGCATTTGCAGGATAACGAATGTATACGGATGCTTTCCGAAATGATAGACGATAACCATATTTCCAAAGAATTGTTAGAATTGGAAATCACGGAATCGGCAGACGACCAGCAGATTTCCATGAAGGCGCTTCTGTTAAAAGAAGCCGGTTTTACGCTGCTGATGGACGACTTTGGGAGCGGTTATTCTTCCCTGAATATTTTGCTGGAAACTCCGTTTGATGTGATAAAACTGGACAAGAAGTTCATGGAAAATATGATGGTGTCCAACAAAGGGAAACTGATACTGGAACAAGTGGTTTTGATGGCAGACAAGCTGGAACTCGGGCTTCTGGCGGAAGGCGTTGAGACAAAAGAACAGATTGACCTGTTGGAAAATATAGGGTGCGACCAGGTGCAGGGATATTATTATGCCAAACCGATGCCGGAGGAGGAATTTTTTACTCTTTTAAAAGAACAGCATGCGGCGGGGGCTTAAGATAGAGAAAAGGAGAGAAAAAATGGCTGATAAGAAGTTAGTGGAAGCAATTACATCAATGGACGAGGACTTTGCCCAATGGTATACGGATGTGGTGAAGAAGGCGGAACTGATCGATTATTCTAATGTAAAAGGATGCATGGTAATCAAACCGGCAGGATATGCGATATGGGAATTGATCCAGAGGCAGCTGGACGATATGTTTAAAGCGGCCGGCGTGGAAAATGTATATATGCCGATGTTTATACCGGAAGGATTGCTGCAAAAAGAAAAAGACCATGTGGAGGGTTTTGCCCCTGAGGTAGCCTGGGTGACGCACGGCGGCTTGAACCCATTGCAGGAGAGGATGTGCGTAAGGCCCACTTCCGAAACCTTGTTCTGCGATTTTTATAAAGGGGACATTCAGTCTTACCGGGATCTGCCGAAAGTATATAACCAATGGTGCAGCGTAGTTCGGTGGGAAAAGGAAACGAGGCCGTTCCTCCGTTCCAGGGAATTCTTATGGCAGGAGGGGCATACGGCTCATGCGACGGCGGAGGAAGCGCAGGAAAGAACGGAGCAGATGCTGGATATCTACGCGGAATTCTGTGAAAAAGTGCTGGCGATTCCGGTGGTAAAAGGACGCAAGACGGAGAAAGAGAAATTTGCAGGGGCTGAAGCGACCTATACGATAGAGGCTTTGATGCATGACGGCAAGGCGCTGCAGTCAGGAACGAGCCATAATTTCGGGGATGGTTTTGCAAAGGCGTTTGGCATCCAGTTTACGGATAAAGACAATAAGCTGAAATATGTACATCAAACTTCCTGGGGAATGTCTACGAGAATCATCGGCGCGATTATTATGGTGCATGGGGATAATTCCGGTCTGGTGCTGCCGCCGAAAGTGGCTCCTACGCAGGTAATGATTATTCCGATCCAGCAGAAAAAGGAAGGGGTGCTGGAGAAGGCTTATGAATTAAAAGACAGGCTCAGCAATTTCCGTGTGAAGGTGGACGATTCCGATAAGAGTCCGGGCTGGAAATTCTCCGAACAGGAGATGAGGGGAATTCCGATCCGCGTAGAAATCGGGCCCAAAGATATTGAGGCAGGAAAATGCGTGATCTGCCGCCGGGATAATGGAGAAAAAGTGGAAGCGGCGCTGGATGAACTGGAACATGCGGTAGCGGAGATATTGGAAGATATTCAGTCGAATCTTTTCCGAAAAGCAAAGACGCATCTGGAATCTCACATTTATGTAGCGAAGGAAAAGGACGAATTCGTAAAATTGTTTGCGGAGAAATCGGGATTTGTGAAAGCGATGTGGTGCGGAGAGCGGGAATGCGAGGAGAAGATCAAGGAGGATATGAGCGTAACAAGCCGCTGTATGCCCTACGAACAGGAATGCTTGTCGGACACATGCGTATATTGTGGAAGACCGGCGAAAAAGATGGTTTATTGGGGAAAGGCTTATTAATATACGAAAGCAGCAAAGAATGAGGCAAAGCAAATCGGGCAGGGAAGAAATTTTCCCTGCCCGATTTTACATAAGCTGACTCGCATTTAATGGGATGTATCAACAACTACAATGCTGGAGTCTCCTTGGCGTGCCTGTTCCAATACGGCCGCTGCTAATATTTGGAAGGAAGCATGGGAGGAAGAAGCTCCGTTGATAGCATCTATGCTGTCGGCTCCCTGGTCTTCCAGAAGCTGGCTGGCATAATAGCGGGTATATTCATTGGGATAGGTGCCGTTGGAATGGAGCATCCTCTGCATATAAGCATTGTCCCAGCTTTTGATAAAGCCGCTGGGATTTTCCGCGTTGTATTCTACGGAGACAATGCTTCCGCCTTTTACCATAATGGTGATATATTCTTTCCATCCGTGGCTGAAGTCTGCGGCCTGGGCCGTATAATAACCATCCTGGAGGCCCGCCTGGTCTCCGCAGCCTGTTAAAAAAGCGGCCATGAGCAGAAAAGAGAGGATGCATATTTTTATCCGTTTCATCTGTCGCGTCCCTCCTTTAAAATAAATTTTTCCACATGGGTCTGAAGGATTTCGGCTTCTTTTGCCAAGGATCCGCTGGATTGTTCCGTTCCTTCCGCATTTTGCAGATTCTGGTCGGCGATGGAGGAAATGATTTCGATCCGTTCTTCCATGCTGCTAAGCGCGCTTTCCTGGCCCCGTACCGCTACTACTAATTTATCGGAAATGGAGCTGATCTGGTCGGAAACGGAGGAAATATCGCGGAGAGCTTCTGCGGTGTCCGCAGTCAATGCCACGCCGGTGTGAATAATTGTCCTCGTATTGCTTACCATTTCCGTAGCGCTTTGTGCAGCGGCGGAGGTTTTGGCAGCAAGCTGCTGGACTTCCTCAGCCACGACAGCGAATCCTTTTCCGGCTTCGCCGGCCCGGGCCGCTTCTACGGAAGCGTTGAGGGCTAAAATGCTGGTCTGGAAAGCAATATCTTCGATCGCTTTGGCGATTTTCGTAATTTCCTGGGCATTGGAGCTGATATTATCCATTGCATCGGAAAGAGAGGTCATTCTCGCATTTGCCTCCAGGACGCGTTGGGCGATTTCTTCCGATTTGGCACGGGTCTGGCCGGTGCTTTCTGTAACGCTGGCCAGCCGTTCTTTCACATTGGATACTTCATGAACTAAAGCCTCGGTGGATTGGTTCTGTTCCATGGAAGCCTGGTGCAGCTGGCCGGACTGCGCATTCAATTCTTCGGACATGTCAGCAAGCCGGGTGGCCGCTGAGCGGAATCCGGAAATTGTTTCGTTCATGGATTGAAGAATGGTACCCAAACTTGCCCGAATGAGGGAAAAATCCCCTTTATAATCTACCTGGGGTTCCACGGAGAGGTTGCCGTCCGCGACATGAGTCAATACTTGTTGGATATCCGATATATAGCAGTTGACGCTCTCTATGGTATCCCCTAAGGTTCTGGTCAGCACTTCCAGTTCATCCCCGGACCGGACGGAGGTTACTTCCGTGTGGAGATCGCCGTCCGATAAGGTAATGATTCGCTCGGTGACGTTTTTCACCGGACGGGAAATGGATCTGGAAAGGCGGAGAACCAGAAGGATCGAAATCACTAATACTGCCAGAGTAGCTAATACCGCTAACAGCATTGCCGTATTAATAAAATGGCTGTAGTCCGATTTTGGAATCTGAATGACCAGAGACCATTGGGTACCGCGGACAGGAGAAAAGGCTACCAGCATAGTTTCGCCATTTACAGGAAATTCAATCGCCCCGGTTTCACCGGTAGTGACACGGCTGAAGGCTTCTTCGTTATCGCCGTTGAGCTGGGTCATCGTATAGCCCGACGTGATCAAAGACTGGTCGGGATGGCCGACAATCAGCCCTTCCCGGTTCGTTATGTAGGCTGTTCCATGTTTTCCTATGTTAATATTGCTGATGACATCGCTGAGGGTGTCGTATTTGTAAATCCCTACAAGGTAGAGAATGGTTTCTTCGTTTCTTTTTACGGGCATACCCATGGTAATGCCTGGCTTCCCCTGAAAAAGAGTGGAAGAACAGGTGGTTAAATTGTCCGTTTCCCGAAGGAGCGCAAAAAAGTCATGATCCAGTTCTTCCGGCGAATCGCCGATTTCCTGTATCAGCTGCCCCTCCAAATCATACAAGGCAATCGTATATAGCTCATAAGTTTCAGCGGCTTCCAGCAGGATTGAACTCTGGCTTGCCTGAACCGCCGCTGCGTCGGAAGAGACTTCCTGCGTTTCGGCATTAATGGATAAGTTCATCCGGGGGTCGTTTGCAAGGGTCATCATCCGGTCTGCCAGCATGTGGATATTAGCTTCCACGGTTTTAGCTGATTGACGGGCCATGGGTTGCAGACTATCCAACAGAATGTTGTTGGCCAGCGATTGCATGGCCAGCGCCATGAATACGCAGCATACAATAACAAGAATCAGGATATTGAAGGTGGTGCTTTTCAATATCCGTCTATTAAGGCTTTTTCTGATTTTCCGGCTGTGGGAGCCCGTTTTTTTCCAAGCCATGTTTCTATCACTCCTTTTTCGAAATATTTTTTATTTTGACATTTCTTGCACGTTATTATATATTTCGCTTAAAGATTCCTGTGATGGAATATAATTGATGCGTGTTCTGTCCATACATATATGGAATCCGCAGGCTTCCAGTTCTTTTTCGACCAGTTCAATACTTTGCCCGCTCCAGCCGTAGGAACCGAAGGCGAAAGCTTCCCGGTTCTTGGGAGAAAGCCCTTTCAGATAAGAAAGGAATGCGGCAACGGAAGGCATCATTTGGTTATTCAGCGTGGGAGAACCCACCGCAATATATTTGCTGGTCAAGATTTCCGGCACAATATTGGAAATATGGTTGGTTTTCAAATCATAAAGTTTTGCCGGTATATCTTTATCCGCGAAGGCTTCGCAGATAGTTTTTGCTATTTTTTCCGTGGAATTCCACATGCTGTCGTAAACAACGACCGCTCCTGTGGAGGGTTCGTTAGCGCTCCAGGAATGGTAGGCTTTGAGAATATCTTCGATATGGCTGCGCCATATAATGCCGTGGCTGGGAGCAATCATATCGATTTCCATGCCGGCCAGCACATTTCCCGTGTTTTGTATTTGCCGGCCAAAACACATGAGAATATTGCCATAATATTTTTTGGCTTCTTCCAAAAGAATAGGGAGATCCACTTCGTCGTCGAAGTGTCCGGTAGAAGCATAATGCTGTCCAAAAGCATCGTTGGAAAAGAGAATTTTTTCTTCCGGGCAGTATGTCACCATGTTATCCGGCCAGTGGAGCATAGGCGTGGATACAAAAGAAAGGGTTCTCTTTCCGATCGAAAGGGAATCGCCGGTTTTTACAGGCAGATATCCATAGTCGCCATAATGCGCGGCCAGGCCTTTTGCACCCGCCGGGCTGCTCGTATAAATGGACGCATTGGGGCAATGCTTCTTAATAGCGGGTAAAGCGCCGGAATGGTCCATTTCCACATGGTTTGATATGATAATATCAATATTTTCCGGTGGAAGGATATCGCTGATGCGGGAAATCATTTCTTCCGCAAAGGGCGCCTTTACCGTGTCGATCAGAGTAACTTTTTCGTCTACGATCAGGTAAGCTCCGTAAGAGGTTCCCTGTTCCGTGCTATAACCATGGAAATTACGGATGTTCCAGTCAACAGCACCAACCCAGTAAATGCCCTCTTTTAGTTTTGTTGCTTTCATACATAGATACCTCTTTTCTTTTTTCTGATGTTGCGCCGGTCCGCATAAGCTCTGTGGCTCCTATGCGTACCGGCACATAGACCATTATAACAGATTTGCCCCGTACAGGTCGATAAGTTTATTGAAATATTGAAATCTTTTTTCCGCACATTCCGCTGCCTGGGCGAACAATGTTTTGGCTGCGTCAGGATGCATCCTCTGAAGGACATTATAGCGGTTCTCGCCGGAGAGGAATTCTTCATAATCCATGGAAGGCTGTCTGCTGTCCAGCTGGAAAGGGTTCTTTCCCTGCTTTTCCAGGGAAGGATCGAAGCGGAAAAGATGCCAGTAACCGGCGGACACCGCTTTGGCTTCTTCATGCTGGGCGCTTCCCATGCCGGAGCGGATGCCATGGCTGATGCAGGGGGAATAGGCAATAATAAGGGAAGGGCCGGGATAAGCTTCTGCTTCGGTAATGGCTTTTATCGTCTGAAGGTAATCCGCCCCCATCGCGATCTGGGCTACATAAACATCGCCATAAGTCATAGCCATGGAAGCCAGGTCTTTTTTCTTTTTGGTTTTGCCTCCTGAGGCAAATTTGGCGGTGGAACCGACAGGAGTTGCCTTGGAAGCCTGGCCTCCCGTATTGGAGTATACTTCCGTATCGAAAACAAGGATGTTAATATCCTCGCCGCTGGCAAGCACATGGTCCAAACCTCCGAAGCCGATATCATAAGCCCAACCGTCGCCGCCGAAAATCCATTGGGATTTTTTAGAAAGAAAATCTTTTGCACGCCATAATTGCCCGCATAAATCGCTATTCTCCTGTCCGGCATGGGGCAGATAGACTTGCAGGGCGGCAATCAGGGCGTCGGAGGCGTCTGTGTTCCTGCGGCCGTCGGTGAAAGTATCCAGCCATAACTCCAGGGCAGAGCGCAAAATACTTTCGGGGGAATTGGTATTGGTCTCCCCTAATGTTTCCAACAGATTCCCCGCGGTTTCCTTTAAACGCTTTCGGATAGAATTCTGTGCCAGAACCATTCCATAGCCGAATTCCGCGGCGTCTTCAAAGAGGGAGTTGGACCATGCGGGGCCGCGGCCGAGGGAATTTGCGGTATAAGCGGTGGTGGGGGATGAATTGGGCCAGATGGAGGAGCATCCCGTGGCATTGGCAATATACATCCGCTCGCCGAAAAGGCGGGTGACTAAAATAGCGTAAGGCGTTTCCCCGCATCCGGCACAGGCTCCGTGGAATTCCAGCATGGGCTGCTTGAACTGGCTGCCTTTTACGGTATTTTCATGAAATCTTTCCACAACATCCGCTTTCACGGGCAGGGATTTTCCGTAATCGAAGTATTGCTGCCGCTCCTCATGTTCTTTGACCGGCTGCATGACAAGGGCCTTTTCGCCCTGCTTGCCCGGACATACGCCGGCACAGGAGCCGCACCCGGTACAGTCCGTCTCGGAAACGGTAATGGAGAAGGAGTAGCCGGGCATACCGAGCATAGCAAGCGTTTTCATGCCTTCCGGGGCATTGCGCTGTTCTTCCTCATTCATGGCTGCGGGACGGATGACCGCATGCGGGCAGACGAAAGAACAACGGCAGCATTGGATGCAGTTTTCCGGCCTCCATTCCGGAACTTCTGTAGCTACGTTGCGCCTTTCATGGGCGGAACTTCCGGAAGGGAAAGAGCCGTCCACGTAAGGTAGAAAGGCGGAAACCGGGAGAGAATTGCCCTGCTGCAAGGTAACAGGCTTCTGTATATTTTCTACATAGGCAAGAACCTGGGGGCGGTCGGGAAGAAGCCGGGCGTCTAACGGCTCATCCTCCGACTGTTTCCATTGCGGCGGAACCGGGATTTCCAGAATATCCTCGATACCTCTGTCGATGGCGTCCCAGTTCATTTGTACCACTTTATCCCCTTTTTTCCGATAGCTGATGGCGGCGGCTTCCTTCATGAACCGCCTCGCGTCTTCGATGGGGATGATATTGGCGAGACGGAAAAAGGCGGCTTGCAGGATCGTGCTGATCTTATTATTTAATCCGATTTCTTTTCCGATGCGGATAGCGTCGATCACATACAGTTTAATCTTATGCTGCGCGATATAGCGTTTGACCTGGCCTGGCAGGTATTGTTCCAGTTCTTCTTCCTTATAATAACAATTTAACAGAAAAATGCCCCCATCTTTTACCTCCTGCACCATATTATATTTATGAAGATAGGCAGGATTATGGCACGCCACAAAATCCGCCTGACGAACGAGATAAGGGGACCGGATCGGCGAGTCGCTGAACCGAAGATGGGATACGGTGAGGCCGCGGGATTTTTTGGAGTCATAATCAAAATATGCCTGTACGTATTTATCCGTATGGTTTCCTATGATTTTGACGGAATTTTTATTGGCGCTGACAGTGCCGTCCCCTCCCAGTCCCCAGAACTTACAACAAATGGCGGAAGAAGAACCGGCATTTATAAATTCCCCGATATCCAGAGACAAATGGGTGACATCGTCCGTAATCCCCAAAGTAAAAACTTGTTTGCCCGCCGGTTCTCTGTTGCGGAAAACGGCATAAATCTGGCTGGGATCGGTATCTTTAGAACTCAGCCCGTATCGGCCGGAAAAAACGGGAACGTTGCGGAACCTGGAATTCCTTAAAGCGGCGGTTACATCCAGATAAAGAGGCTCGCCCGCCGCGCCCGGCTCCTTCGTTCGGTCCAGGACGGTAATCTGCCGGACGGATTCCGGGAGGACGGAGAGCAGATGGGCGGCGCTGAAAGGCCGGTAAAGATGTACTTCCACCAATCCCGGCCTCACATCCGCCCCATCTTTTCCGTCCATAAGATAATCGATCGTTTCTTTTACCGTTTCACAAACGGAACCCATAGCGATGATGACATGATCCGCATCACTGGCCCCGTAATAGCGGAAAAGCCCGTAATCCGTCCCAATTTTCCGATTGATCATTTCCATATAAGACTCCACCAAAGAAGGCATGGCATTATAATAACCGTTGGCAGCCTCCCTCGCCTGGAAGAAAATATCCGGGTTCTGGGCGGATCCCATCAGTTTTGCCCGGCGGGGGTTCAGGGCATGTTCCCGAAACTCCCGGATTGCCTCAAAGTCGGTCATTTCCTGCAAATCATCATAAGACCATATATCGATTTTCTGCATTTCGTGGGAGGTGCGGAAACCGTCAAAAAAATGCAGGAAAGGAAGTTTTCCTTTAATAGCCGCCAGATGGGCGATAGGAGCAAGATCCATCGCCTCCTGTACACTGCCGCTTGCCAGGATAGCCGCCCCGGTCTGCCTACAGGCATAAATGTCCGAATGATCGCCGAAGATGGACAGGGCATGAGTGGCGACCGTCCTTGCCGCCACATGGAACACCCCGGGCAGCAACTCCCCCGCCATTTTATACAAATTAGGAATCATAAGGAGCAGCCCCTGGGAAGCCGTAAAAGTAGAGGCAAGCGCCCCGACCGCAAGCGAACCATGCACGGCCCCTGCGGCCCCTGCTTCCGACTGCATTTCCGCGACATTGACAGTCTGCCCGAATATATTCTTCCTCCCTTCCGCCGCCCATTCATCCACATATTCGGCCATGGTAGAAGAAGGCGTAATAGGATACACCGCCGCCACATCGCTATAAGCGTAAGCCACATGGGCAGCGGCCTGGTTTCCGTCCATTGTTTTTTGTTCCCGTTTCATCATAAAGGGTTCCTCCTTGCTATGTTGGTGCTGGCGGGGTGATTAGGGGGAGGGGGAGGTATTGTGAGAATATTCTGATCCTGTCTTCTATAAAAATCTAATTGTGCCGGACATTCCGCCAGGACCAGTAAAGCAAAAACACTCGGACAAGGGTCCTCCTGTTTTTCTGGTCTTGGCTCCATGGCACAAAAAAGATTTTTATAGAAGACAGGATCAGAATATTCCGCCAAAACAATCGCCTTCCCCAATAACCGACCGCCGGATTAGTATTGATAGCTTAATCTGATTGACTAGTTAGATTTTTTGTAGGTTTCCGGGTTTTTATTCTTTTTTGATATTTAAAATGGAAAGATTTTTCTTCAAGAGGCGAAGGAGTCCATTTTTGCGAGGGGGAGAGGAGGGGCGGAAGGGGAGCGGGGCAGTGGGATGGCGGGGGAAGCGATGGGCAGCCAGCCGGGCAACAGGGAGTGGGGCAGCCGGGAAGCCGAAGCCGGCGGGGCGGGGACGGGGATGTTTTGGCTGGAGCTTCCAATCGGATTTCACTAATGAAATGGGGATATATTGTCAAACCGATCGGGGCGGAAACAACGGGCATCCTGCCCTGTGTTTCCTGAAATTGCCATCCGTGGCAATTTCTCCCTTGACTTCTGACCATTTCATAA
>OFFZ01000046.1_pt1 | contig 95895 bp, 94 predicted proteins | sample 1521631 | NCBI WGS metagenome assembly OFFZ01 (sample SAMEA3504102, study PRJEB24116) | mouse gut metagenome | biome: mouse gut; feature: mouse-associated habitat; material: faeces | place: Denmark | collected 2011 | reverse complement strand
TATTGTCCCGCTACGGAGGGATTTGTCATAGATGGGTAATTAACGTCGCTTACGATATTCAGGAATGCCATGGACCCGTCTTGAGCCTGTCTGTGTTTAACAAACTGTAAGGGTTTACATACCTGTCTGAATGCGCTATTATGTCAATGGGTAAAATAAATCGGAACATGGCTCAGTTCCGACGCCCTGACCGGCAACATCCTTCCTTACACGGTCAGGCGGATTTATCTGTTATCGATTCCTTTCGATATGAGAAAAAGCGCAATGCGCTTTTTCTTTTGCCCGGACACAGTTTGACAAATCCCCAAGGGGTCTTTACATTTATAATGGTAAAAAACGAGGAGTGAAATCATCTATGATCAGTTCGAATGATTTAAAACCCGGTCAGACCATCAACGTTGACGGGGACATTTACGTGGTTCTGGACATCTCTCAGAACAAGACAGCCCGCAGTGCCATGGTTGTCAAGGCCAAGGTCCGCAACCTGCGTACGGGATCCAATGTGGAGCTTTCCTGGGGCGGCGGCGAAAAAGTCGAACCGGCCATGATTGAAAAGAAGGAAATGCAGTATCTGTATGATACAGATGATGCCATGGTCTTCATGGACAATGAAACCTATGAACAGGTGGAAATCCCCATGTCCAGACTGGAATGGGAGCGCAAGTTTGTAAAGGCAAACGACAACGTGAACATCTCCAGCTACGAAGGGGAAATCATCGGCATTGCCCTGCCTGACAAAGCCACACTGCAGATCGTGGAATGCGAACCGGCAGTCAAGGGTGATACCGCAACTTCCGCTTCCAAGACCGCAAAAATGGAAACCGGTCTGGAAGTGAAGGTTCCTCTGTTCATCGAAGAAGGCGAAATGATTGTCGTAAACACCAGTGACGGCAAGTATTCCGGCCGCGCAAAATAACAACCGAGTCAAATGCCCTGCCGGCGGCCTGGCAGCAGAACGATCCTGATGGTTCGTTCTGACGAGGGCCCTGCAGGGCCTTTTTCTGCCCATCTGTGTCAGGACACTGAAATTGATTGTATAATGTACTGGTGAATTTAGGAGGAACCATGGCGAAACTTTCAAGAACGCAAAAATATCAGGAACTGAGAGACCATCTGGACGAAGAAACCACGCAGGCTCAGGCGACACCCGTCAAGGCTGCCAGACTGTCCAGAGTCCAGTCCAGTTCCAACTCGCTGCCGCATGCAGCCAAGGCATATTTTCCCCATGAGGAAACCGCCCCGAAACCGGCCGAGCCGGATCTGCCGACCAGTCCGGTGATTGACGAACTTCTCGGCGAAGTGAAGCAATATAATATCGATAACGGCAACCGGTATACCGATGATACACAGATCAATATCCTGAAGCAGCTCGACCAGCCGGAAACAGACAAGGAGAGAAGGAAAGCCCATGTCCTTCCCATGGAAGAACCCAGGGAGGACTTTGGTTCCACGATGAAAATGCCCAGGACCACCCGGGAAATCACCCTGAACCTGGAAGAACCGAAAGAAGAGGAACCTGCTGCCCGGGAGACCCTTCTCGAGAAAACGGCCAACCGCCGGATCGTATTGACTGCTGGCGACATCCGCGCAGATGAATTTGAAGAGAATGACCAGCTGGATGTGCTCACCACCCGGAAACCGGAACCGGAAACACATCCTGTCCGAAAGGAAAAAGCCGAAACTCCGCGCAAAAAGAAAAAGAAGAAAAAGGTTCGGCCGGCAGCTGCTGCAGGCATAAAAAAGGAATCCTCTTCTTCCCGGAACCGGAAACCCGGGGATACCGAAGATATGCCCAGTGCAAAAATGCGCATCCGCGTGGAAGACTATGACGAGGAGCTGCCGGCAAGAAAGCAGAAAAATTCCAGCCGTACGCTGAACATCGTACTGTTTCTTCTGATTGTGGCCCTGATCGTGGCGATCAGCTTCATGGTGTACTTCGTCCGCAGTCTGGGTGCCCTGTAATGCAGGGATTCAATGTCGCCATTGACGGGACCAGCGGAGTTGGCAAAAGCTCGGCAGCGGATCTGCTGGCAGACGCAAACCAGATGATTCACCTGGATACCGGTGCGATGTACCGCTGTGTGGCCCTGGCCATGGAGGAAGCCGGTATTGATCCGGAGGACGAAAGTGAACTGCAGTCTCTTCTGGACACTTTGAATATCCGCTTTGAGGGCCGCCGCGTGTTTCTCAATGACCGGGAAGTCACGACACAGATCAGGACCAACAGGATATCCAACCTGACTTCCCGCATCGCGGCGCTGCCTGCTGTCCGCGCCCGGATGACAGGACTGCAGCAGCAGACAACCGCAGCCGGCGGATACATTGTGGATGGCCGGGATATCGGCACGGTGGTGCTTCCGGATGCAGCAATCAAGATCTTTTTGAGCGCGCGCCCGGAGGCCCGGGCCCGCAGACGATATGATGAATACAGACAGAAGGGAATCGACGCCGACTACGACCGGATCCTGGAAGATATCCGGCAGCGCGACTGGCAGGATTCCCATCGAAGCACAGCGCCGCTGAAAAAGGCTGAGGATGCAGTGGAGATCGATACCTCCGATCTGACTCTGGATCAGGTGGTAACAGCCATTCAGTCGCTGATCGACGGCGCCCGGAAATGAGGTAATGAAATGATACGTGGAGTTGCAGCAATAGTAGGCCGTCCCAATGTCGGGAAAAGCACGCTCTTCAACCGCCTGCTTGGTGAACGCAAGAGCATCGTGGATGATACACCCGGCGTCACCAGAGACCGGATCTATGGGGATGTGGAATGGCTGACCCAGACATTCCGGCTGATCGATACCGGCGGAATTCAGCTGGAGGACCAGGATTTCGGGGACGAAATCAACATGCAGGTGGATATTGCCATTGAAGAGGCTGATGTGATCATTTTTCTGGCATCCGCCAGAGAAGGCGTGACGGCAGACGACCTGGCGATTGCCCGCAAACTCCGGAAAGCCGGAAAGCCGGTCGTACTGGCTGTAAACAAGGCAGACAACGAAAAACTGCAGATGGAAGTCTACGATTTTTACCAGCTGGGTCTCGATGATCCCATTACTCTGTCTGCCTCTCACGGCATCGGCATTGGCGATCTTCTGGACAGAGTCATGGAAAAAATGCCGGTCCGGGACCTGAAACCCTATGAAGGTGTCACATCCTTCTGTGTGATCGGCCGTCCGAATGTCGGCAAGAGCTCCCTAGTCAACGCGATTCTGAAAGAAGACAGGACAATCGTCTCCAATGTGGAAGGCACCACCCGCGATGCAATCGATACGCCGTTTTTTTATGAAGGACGCGAGTATATGATCATTGATACTGCCGGGATCCGGAAGCGGGGAAAAATCTGGGAGAACATCGAGAAGTATTCCATTCTGCGGGCTGTATCGGCCATAGAACGTTCCAATGTGGTGCTGTTTTTGATAGATGGAGAGAAAGGCATCCGGGCACAGGACAAACATGTGGCCGGCCTGGCCCATGAAGCCGGAAAGGGTGTCATCATCGTCTACAACAAGTGGGATGCTGTGGAAAAAGACGAGAAAACGATGCAGCAGATCACGAAAAAAATCCGCGAAGAATTCAAGTACCTGGATTATGCTCCGGTTGCCTTCGTTTCAGCCCTGACCGGGGCGAAGGTGCAGAACCTGATCCCGCTGATCGACCAAGTGCATGAAATGTGCACACTCCGCGTACCCACCAATGTCCTGAATGATGTCATTCTGGATGCGCAGATGATGAATCCCCCCAAACCGCACAACGGCCGTCAGCTCAAGATCTACTATTCCTCTCAGGTATCGGTGGAACCTCCGACGATCGTGTTGTTTGTCAATGATCCCGAGCTGCTTCACTTCAGCTATACCCGATACATTGAAAACAGGCTGCGGGAAGCGTTCGGCTTCACTGGTACACCCATCCATATTACCGCGCGAAAACGGTCATAGTTCCAAACGGGAAGGAGACAATCATGAAAACAGCAGTCATAGGCAGCGGAAGCTGGGGAACAGCCCTGGCTCAGACCCTGCAGGACAACGGACAGGATGTCATTGTGTATGGAGTGGATGACAGAGAAATCCGTGATATCAACGAAAATCACAAAAACTCCAAGTATTTCGGGGATATCCAGCTCAATCCCGGGCTGAAGGCAACGACAGACATCAATGCGGTCAGGGATGCCGATGTCGTGGTGCTGGCAGTGCCTTCCATTGCCATTGAGCCCATTGTCAAGGAAGTGGATGCAATTCTGGAAAAACCCGCAGTCTTCGTCAATGTCGCCAAGGGATTTCACCCTGTAACCAACGAGCGTCTTTCGGATGTCATCCGGCACAGCGTCCGGCCGGAACATCTCTCCAGCGTGGTCAGCCTCATCGGGCCCAGTCATGCGGAAGAAGTCGTGATTCGACAGCTCACGACCATTGATGCGGTTTCTCAGAACGAAGAAGACGCGAAGCTGGTCCAGAATCTGTTTTCCAATGGATATCTCCGGATCTATACCGGTACAGACGAAGTGGGATCCGAGCTGGGGGCGGCCATAAAGAATGTCATGGCAATCGCCAGCGGCATACTGTCCGGACTTGGATATCAGGACAACACCAGGGCAGCCCTGATCACACGTGGGCTGCAGGAGATGATCCGCTACGGAACCAATTTTGGCGGGAAAGAGCAGACATTCATGGGATTGACCGGTGTAGGTGACCTCATTGTCACCTGTACCAGTCCGCATTCCCGCAATTTCCAGGCCGGGTACCAGATTGGCCGCGAAAATGATGTGAAAAACTTCCTGGAAAACAACACCAAGACGGTGGAAGGTGTGAGAACCGCCAAAATTGTGCACCGGGTGGCTCAGGAGGAAGGCATCGATATGCCCATCTGTGAGGAGATATACCAGATTCTGTATGAAGGCAAGGAACCAAGTCTCTGCGCCAGCGACCTGATGGTCCGTCAGCTGAAGAAAGAATTCCCGGATGCCTAAATATGTCAGCCGGGAGTCTCTGGTACAGGCCATGATCCATGACCTGGGACTTTCGGGCAAGGATGCACAGGATGCAGTGACTCTTGTATTTAATGAACTGACAGACTGTCTGGCGGACAATGGAACAGCCGATATTGCAGGATTTGGAAAATTTGTTCTGTTTCACCGAAAAGAACGCATGGGAATCAACCCTGTCACGGGTGAACGAATCGTGATTGAAGCCAGCGAATTTCCGAAATTCAAGCCTTCGGCGACTTTGAAAAAGAGGTGCAATGAATGCAGAGTGGAGAAGTGAACCGGCAGCGCACTGCCTCGATCATTCTGGCTGGCGGATGCTTCTGGGGCCTGCAGGCGTTCCTCAGGCGCCTGCCTGGAGTCCTGGAGACAGAGGCCGGATATGCCAACAGCCTTGTACCTGCTCCCACATATGAACAGGTATGCTCGCAGCGCACGCACGCAGTGGAGGCAGTAAAGGTTGTCTATGATTCGGATATCCTCACCCTCCGACAGCTTCTGGATGCTTACTTTGCTGTCATTGATCCCACTGCCGTCAATCGGCAGGGAAATGACACCGGCACGAATTACCGGACCGGGATCTATTACTCCGATCCCGCGGATCTGCCGGTGATCCAGACGGCTGTAAAGACGGAAGAACGGCGATATGTCCATCCTTTGGCGACGGAAGTGCTCCCGCTGAAAAACTATTATCCCGCGGAAGGATATCACCAGGATTATCTCGAGGTGCACCCGGGCGGGTACTGCCATATTTCGCCGGTCCTCATTCATGGATTCCGGCTGAAAAGCCCGGAAGAGCTGGCGAAGGAAGACGGGAACGGGCAATGAGAAAGACGTTTGTCTGGATCGTGATTGGACTCATGGTGCTCGGGATCGGTGCAGGTGCGTTTCAGGCATTTCGCGGTCTGTCGGGACAGCAGACTGGAGTGAACACAGCACTTTCTGATACTTCAGGCGATACGCTGGAGAACGGGTCTGCAGAAACTGAGGAAAAGCCGGCTTACAATACCCGGGAACAGGTCTATGCCAATGCACACCCGGATTTTTCGGAGAGTGAGGTCAAACGCGATATCCGACTGGGTCTGGACAAGCCGCTGTATGAAGAAGCCGGGACTGTGTCGGATCCCGATGCCGTGGATGTGTTTGTCAGCAAACACTGGCAGCTGCCGGATGGATACATACCGGCGGACCTGACCGATATGCAGGGAGTCCGCCTTAGAGAACCGGCAGCCCGTGCATGGGAGGCGCTGCAGTCGGATCTGTCAGAAGCCGGGATTCCCGTATATCTGCAAAGCGGCTGGATTTCGGCTGACGAGACTGAGTCTCTGTATTCGCAGGCTGTGGAGGAATATGGACAGGAACGGGCTGACCTGGTCTTTGCCAGACCCGGTTTCTTCGACTCCAACACCGGGTTAAGCGTGGATTTTGGCCTGGAGGGCGTGGAGGATCCGGCGACAGACAGCCGGTACCCGCAGATCGTGGACGCTGCCATACGTCATGGATTCATCGTCCGGTACAAGGCAGACAATGAAGCTCTCTCTCAGACCGCTGCCATGCCTGTGCATCTTCGGTATGTGGGACCGAAGCTTGCACAGGAGTTGACAGAAACCGGCCAGTCTTTTGATGAATACTATGGAACACATTAGCGCTGTGAAAATACAGCGCTATTATTATGGCTTTACATTAGGTATAATGTACGGGAAAGTACTGGATTGATTCATGAAGTTTTGGGAGGGAACGACTTGAATGGAGAACAGAAACTGAAAGACTATGCCGCATCGTGTCTGGCAAAAAAAGTCTATGTCATAGATAACGATATCATTCATTTTGCAAATTTCGGCAGCTCCAGCTGCACGGCAGTGATCGGTGAACATTCCGTAATTCTGATTGATGCGGTCCGGTCTTCTGTGTACGCGCGGCAGGTCCGTGAGATTCTGTCTGAATACATAGACAAGCCTGTACGCACCATTATCTACACCACGATATTGCCGGAAACGCAGGGCGGATCTGGTGTCTTTGCGGATACAGTGGAACAGGTGATTGGCTGTACAGAGACGGTGCGACCCCGGATAGCCCGTACCTGTCTGAATGACGTCAAGGAAATGCGGAAAATCTTCACCCGCGGTTATGGTCTGGCTGACAAGCTCATCATTCCGGATGGCAATACCCGGCAGGAAGTCATTACATCCTTCGACAGCACCCGGGATTCCTGGCTTGAACCCACGATGTGGATTGAAAACAACTGCAGCATGGAAATAGACGGTGTACGTCTGTCCCTGCTTCGCACGCCTGGTGAAACCCCGGAAACTATCACCGTGTGGCTTCCGGAAAAAAAGGCTGCAGCGGTCGGCTCACTGTTTTATGGAACATTCCCGAATTTCAACATCGTGACCGGTTCTGATTATATGGAAACGGAAATCTGGTGTGACTCGCTGCGGAAAGTGCGGGATCTGGAACCGGAGATTCTTCTTCCCGCAATGACTGTTCCTGTAACAGGCCGGGAGAATGTCCGGACAGTCCTTACAACGTTTGCCGATGCACTGGAGTACATCCTCACCGAAACACTCACCGGCATCAACGATGGTCTGGACCTTGATGAAATCATCGCTTCCGTCAGTCTTCCCGAACAGTATCAGACCTGGTATCTGGAAGAACGGTTTGGGCGGGTGGAATGGATGATCCGGGCCATATGGGCCAGAAACATGGGATGGTTCTCCGGATTGGCAGCAGAACTGACCCCGCTGCCGGCTGAAACGTTCCACGAGGAGCTGATTCAGCTGATCGGCTATGAAAAGCTGTCACAGCGGATTGGACGTGCGCTGTCAGACGGTGAATACCAGCTGGCTCTCCAGCTCTGTGAACTGGATTCCAGACGGTACCGTGTTCAGAAAAAACAGGCATTAAAGGCTCTGGGAAGGGAATCTGACTGTCTCGGAGAACGATATTTTCTCCTCGCCAGGGCAGAGGAACTGTAGCGGGCATGATTCAAAACAGACAATTGCAAGTGGAAATCCCATCTGGGATTTCCGCTTTTATATTCCAGTCCGGTGTCGAATATACCTTGTGTTCTGTTCCATGCAGCAGCTGGAACGCACTGGCATATATCAGACACTGTCAAACAGGTATGTTTTATTTCTTCATTGATTATTGAGCCTTTATTTTTCAATTTTTTCAAAGACCAGAGTATACTAGTTGTATAGAAACATTTTGATATGATTGGTGAAAGGTTCTAATGAAAACACGTGATAATGACATTTCCACATTCCTCCACTGGCTGAACATCGCTTTGTGGATGGACCATCCACAGGATCTGACCAGCCCTTCGGTGCGAAAAAAAAGACAGCCTCATCTGCATGTGGAACAGGCTGTCTGTCATGTGGACAAACCGGATGATATTTCGGCATTTCTGCATTCTGTTCAGGTCATTGAAGAACTGAGTCCCTTACTGCTGATCATTGATGCTGCAGGGGAAGCTGAAGGAAACAGAGACTCTGTCAATGCCTGAGACGTTCCGGCTCCCTGCAGGGGACGGAACGTCTTTTTCTTTCCAGACAACGCATTTTTCGTTCCAGCCGTTCTTCTGTATTGCGGATATAGCGAAGCTCTTCCTCCATCCGGCTGTTCAGTCTTTCCACCGTCAGAACCGGCAGTTTATGATTCCTGTATCTGACAGGCCTGGCCGGAGCAGGCACCATGGTGGTGTATGGCGGTACATCCCGAATGATCACTGAACCGGCTCCGATCCGTGCATCGTGTCCAATGGTGATCCGGCCAATGATTTTGGCTCCTGCGCCAATGACCGTGTTGTTCTGAAGGATTGGATGACGATTGCCGGTTGTCTTGCCGGTCGCTCCAAGTGTGACGCCCTGATACAGGGTCACATGATCGCCAATGATACAGGTCTCTCCAATCACCACACCACTGCCATGGTCAATGAAAAAATCTGTCCCGATCTGAGCACCGGGATGGATATCGATTCCGGTTTTCTGCTGTGCCCTAAGGGACAAAAACCGGGCCAGCGCGTAATGCCCCCTGAGATAGAGCTTGTGAGCCGAAAACCAGGTATTCATAGCCCGAAAACCGGGGAAAAACAGGATTTCCAGGGTGCTTTTCAACGATGGATCACGCTGTTTGATCGATTTAATTTGTGATAAAGCGAATTGAATCTTATTCATGTAACTATTATAGAATCACGATGTCCCTCTGAACAGAATAGCACTTTTTGCATTTATAGATGGCGTAGAGGCTGAACGATGAAACTGGCCCGTGGAGGCAGTATGGTATGATTAAACAGTCAGGGACACAGTCTGTGTCCTGCACTTCGAGGGGGTCGAGATACGATGATCGATGAATTCACAGTGGCTGGAATCCTGCATCAGCCGCCTGCTGAGCGTACCGCAAAGAACGGCAACCGGTTCCTGACTGCAGTACTCATCTGCAGCCGGCAGATGGCCACTGAACGACAGAGACAGGGGAATGCCGGAAAATATGCAGAAATGGTGGAAGTTACGGTGTATGACCAGATGTGCATGGATCTTCTGCGACAGTGCAGACCAGGTGACTTTGTGGCCTGCACAGGCTATATCCACTCGCATCAGTATCGGCGTGCTGACGGATCTGAGGCCTGGCTGACAACACTGATTGCTGCCAATCTCTCGCGTCTGGATGTCAGATCACATGAATGAACCGGTAACAGCCACAGAGGATCTGCGCAGTCTGCCAGTCGAAAACACACGGATGGTGCCGCACAAGGGGCTGTTTGAGCCGCAGATCATTTCCGGGCTCTGTCATCAGTGGCTGGTTTACAATGATGTATCCGAAAACTCACGCAGAAAATATACACAGTGGCTGAAATCATTTGCTCAATGGATCCGTGGGCAGGGGATCGAAGAACCCGTCAGGGAAGACATCATCCGGTACCGGGATGAACTGGCCAGAGAAAAACAGCCGACGACTGTAAACAATTACCTGCGGGCTGTCAAGTCATTTTATAGATTTCTGGAAACTGCCGGGATCCGAAAAGACATCACCCGGGGGATCCGGGCCATGAAACTGGAGCCGGGATTTCGGAAGGGGTACCTGAATGAAGAGCAGTGTGCGCAGGTCATTGAAACACAGACAGATGAACCGGCGCCTGATGAAAGTGAAGCAGCCAGAGAACGTCAGCGGCTCACAAGAGCGCGAAACCGCGCACTGCTGATTCTGATCATGACGACGGGTCTGAGAACCATCGAGGTACGCCGAGCTGATTATGGAGACATACAGATACAGGGACACTCCCGTATTTTGTATGTGCAGGGCAAGGGAAAAAGCGAGAAGGGACAGTATGTCAAGATCCCGGATGAAACCTGGGAGTGTCTCAAGGAGTATCTCCGCATGCGGGGACCCCTTCAGGCACGGGATCCATTGTTTGCTTCCGTTTCCAACCGGGATTCCGGGGAGCGCCTGACAACCAGGAGCATCAGCCGGATCTGCAAGGACGCGCTGGTCAAGGCGGATTTGAACAGTTCCAGACTGACGGCTCACAGTCTGCGTCATACCAGTGCAACACTGGCTTTGAAAAACGGCGCTTCTGTGGAACAGGTACAGCAGGTTCTTCGTCACGCAAACATCAACACCACCATGATTTATGTTCATGATATCGACCGCGAACAAAATGCTGCCGAAGATCTGGTTGCCCGCGCAATTTTCGATGAGCTGACACCAGATTCCAGGTGATTGACCCTCCACCAAACGTGTATTCTGTTCACTTTTCCCATCCAATGTCCGAATCCATACATTTCCGGACATTGGATGGGTTGTTTATTTAGCCGGTTTCCAGTCCAAAAGAGCTCCAGCCGAGGCATTATTCTCCAGACAGTCAGTCTGCATCATCCTGTTTCGTTTGCTGCCTTTCCAGGAAACAGTCTGCCGCCTTCATCAGCAGTCCATAAGTCTGTTGTGCAGTCGATATATCCCGATACATTCTGACACGCGTATACAGGTCTCATCATTGAGAGGTCTTCAGCACCTGCAAGGCGGTCTTCCGGAAGGTCCTCCGTCGCTCTTTCGATTCCTGTTCCATTGCATCCGCCGTTCCACTGGTTGCCTATACTCGCATGGCTATATACCTTTGTGAACGATCACCGATGAATCCGCGGCAGATCAGATGGTGAAGATCTGAGGAACTGTTTTGGACGGACAGAATTCAGAGCTGCGCCTGTGCGCACAGGATTGCAGGATAGCAACCACAAAACCAGACACGTTGTTATCTGCCGGCTTGAGAAAATGGACTTCCCTCTCCTGTCACGTTGTATATTTAAGATAATAAGAATTTAATACCATTCACTAAAAAAGACCGCCTGAGCGGTCTTTTTCATCTGATTTACTTCAGGGCAGCCTGAGCTTTTTCCAGGATGGCGATCTTGTCAGCTTCAGCAGTAGCCTTGGCATCTTCGCCCAGAGCAGCGTGCTTCTTCTCCCAACCCTTCAGGAAGCCAAGACGGTCGTCGATGCGATCCAGAGCATCCTGACCATATTTCTTGTCAGCATCATCGAATGTGTCAGCCAGTACTTCCAGAACAGCTTTGCCGTATGCAGTATCGCCGATAGCCGGAGTCAGTTTTGCAATCATTTCATCTTTTGTCATGGATTATTACCTTTTGTTTCCAGCAAGGAACACCGTGACAGTGCCTGAGCCACATATTGAGGAAACACTTTTGCCTTTCATTCATTTACAGGTGGCTTCCAATGAGGCTTGCGCCTTTCATCTCTTGCATCTTCATCATACTGATTCTGCTTGTTTATAAGTACTGATATGCTCATACAATTCACAAACTCCCGTTCCTACTCGTTTTGAGACACGAGATTCTGTGTTTTTGCCCATTCCTGCGGGTTTAATCCTTCAAAAACTCTCAGAACCAATTATTTGTTATAGTATTAACGGCACTTTTCAGGCAATTACGGTGATCTCTCATGCTTATCAGACAGGACATCTGTTTCAAAGGATACACAAGTCGACAGGAACTGCAGGTGCTGAGACAACGCTCAAATCTCATCCCCGTTCCTGGCTATTCTATGTCCCGAACAAATGCTGCAGGGCTTCTGTGACAGTCCGGACCGGAATAAGGCGGATACCCTCCCAGCGATTCAATCCCCCAGGCTGCTGCTGCAAGGACTCGAAGTTGCCTGCCGGCAGAACAAATTCCCGGAATCCCAGTTTCCTTGCCTCCTGGAGGCGCTTTTCGATCTGTGGCACCATCCTGACTTCCCCTGTCAGAGAAATTTCGCCGCAGACCACTGTGGTCCTGGAAACCGGTCTGTTGTCTGCACTGGAAACCAGTGCAGCCGTTGTGGCCAGATCCAGGGACGGATCAGTCAGTTTCATGCCGCCCACTACGTTTGTATACACATCACACCCTGTGATTCTGTATCCGCATTTTCGGTCCAGTACAGCCATCAGCTGTGTAAGCCTGCCTCTGTCCAGCCCTGTCGACGAAATCCGCGGGGTACCCAGAGCAGAACCGGCTACCAGCGCCTGTACTTCCGCCAGGAGCGCACGGCTGCCTTCCGTTACACAGCTGACACAGCATCCGGCTGTATCCTGACTATGATCCAGGAACACCCCGGAAGGATCTGCAACCTCCCGGAATCCCTGTTCTGTCATTTCAAAGACACCGACCTCATTGGTGGATCCAAACCGGTTTTTCTGTGCTCGGAGGATCCTCAGGGAATCATACTTTTCTCCTTCAAAATACAACACGGTATCCACCAGATGTTCCAGGACCCTTGGTCCCGCCAGGCTCCCGTCCTTGGTCACATGACCTACGATCAGGATCGCTGAATGTCGTTTTTTTGCCAGGGATGTCAGCAGTGCACTTGCTTCCCGTACCTGGTTTACGCTGCCTGGAGCCGATGAAATGTCCGGAGAATAAACCGTCTGGACCGAGTCCATGACGATGACATCCGGATCCAGCAAGTCAATCTCCGAAACGATGCGGGTTATGTCGCTTTCCGAGCACACCCAGATCCTGTCCTGGCGGATTCCCAGCCTCTGAGCCCGCATCTGGATCTGTGACTCTGATTCTTCAGCCGATATATACAAAACTCTGGCCTGCGCCGCGACTGCATCACAGATCTGAAGGAGCAGCGTTGATTTTCCAATACCCGGATCCCCGCCGATCAGGACAGCACTGTCGCTGACCAGTCCGCCACCCAGAACGGTATCCAGTTCCCGGATCCCGGTTTTGTATCTTTGCCTGGATGTGGCCTGGACCTGATCAAGGGGCACAGACTGCACCTTGTCGTGGGTTCTTTTCAGTGCTCTGCCTGTTGCAGAGGGCAGACTGACCGGTTCCTCCGGATGCAGGGTGCCGAATTCCTTGCAATAGGGGCATCTATTCAGCGGCCGCAGTGATTTATAGCCACATTCACTGCAGACATATGCAGCTGCTGTATTTGCCATATCGATCTCCTTTCAGTGAATAAACCACATCAATCCTCCTGGTTCAGCAGTATTTCGCTGACAGCTGTCTGGCAGCAGGCCGCATCAAATCCCCGGGAATACAGGAACCGGTTCAGCCTTATACGGAGTTCCTGTTTGTTGTCGGTTTTCCGCTGCAGTGACCTCAGCTTCTTGTAACCGGCCCTGACAGCCTGCTCCACCGCTGTATCCCGGTCATAGCATTCTCCGGCGGCTTCTTCGATCAGTTGCTCCGGGAGACCTTTTTTTCGCAGGGCATGCCGGATCTTGTCCGGACCCCAGCCATTCATGTCCCGATGAGACAAAAAGAACGAGTGACAGTATTCCCGGTCATCAATCAGGCCAAGCTGCTTCAGCTTCTGCACAACAGTGTCCGATGTCAGCCTGTCATATCCCTTTTCCTGCAGCCTGTCCAGGAGGTCCGCTTCTGTGCGCCGTCCGTACTTCAGCAGTCTCACTGCTTCTGCAGATGCATGTTCCACAGAACTTCGGTTCTGCAGGCGCTTCAGCTGTTCTTTTGTGAGCTCCGCACCCCTGTTGACTCCCTCTTCCATCAATGCCTCCAGGCTGACAGACACTGCAAAGTTTCCATCCACTTCCACAGAGATGCGGTCATTGCTGCTGTTTTTCCTGAGACCTGTGATTTTCATGAGTTTCTCCTTTTCTCTGCATCGACCCGGATACACGCAAGGGTACCGGCATCTTCCGTCTGTAGCAGTATACCGTGCTGTGCCCAAAATGGAATGGCTGACTGTATGTAAATGATACAGCAAGCATGAATAATGCCGGTTTTGGCGATATACTGAACGTGAAAACTTCTGCCGTAAGCGGAAGCGCGGAGGATACCATGAATCAGACCAAGCCTCTATCCATCACATTTGTCACCGGCCCTGCAAGCGCCGGTTTTGCCGAAACCCTGATGGACCACATGACACGGTCCATCACCACCGATCAGCTCTTCATCATCTCCAGCCATGCCTACAGCGAAATGCAGACTATGCTCACCAGCCGTCACCGGCCCTGCAGGCTGCTGACCAGGCAGCAGATACCCGGCTGGATCGCGCAGAAAGCAGGAATCGAAGAAACAGATGTGGCAGATGAACACAGCCGAATCAGGATCCTGGAAGAAATACTGGCAGATCCTGATATGGATTTTCAGTTTTTGTCCTACAGCGATCATCCGGAAACCGCGGCAAGGGACCTGGGAACTCTGATTGGACGACTGCAGAAATCCGGAGTCGGTCCAGAACAGCTGCGCGAGATCCTGAAGCGCAAATTCGTTTCCTCTGCATCCAAAGCCCGGTTTCATGACCTCCTGACCGTACTGGAGGCCTATCTGGCTGTCCTCAGAAAGCAGGGACGGCTCAGCCGGGAGGATTTTGCACTGGATATGGCCGGGATCCTCACCAGGCTGAATCTCAATACAGGGGCTGTATTCACTGGCGTCCTGGATGATTACGACTATGTGACACGGAAACTGCTTGCTGCCATCCTGCTCAAAGCCGATACCGTCTATGCAGCGCTTCCCCAGATGCCGCCAGGACGCGAAAAGCAGGCCAACGCCCATTACCGAAGAGCCGCAGCTTTCTATCGCGACCTGGTACGGGAAATAAGGATTGCTGCAGACAGACCCGTGAATATTCAATACATACCCGCTCAGGAAACCACGCGGCCCTCAGCCCTGGATGCCCTCAGTCGCTGGCTGGAAGACAGTGCAAATCCAATGCCTGCAGACGACGAATCCATTCGCCTGGTGCAGTGCCTGACAATGGATGATGAGCTCCTTCTGGCTGCCGGAGCCATTTCAGAACTGGTGACGAAAGGGGTGTCGCCTTCCGACATCCTCGTGACAGGAGCCTCCATAGGGAACTGGCATGACAGACTCTCCCGGCTGCTTGCTGCCGGCGGACTGGATTCCGTGTACTATCAGGGGGATACATTGGCCCGAAGTTCCATATTCGGATATTTCTCCTCCCTGCTTGGCTGGCTTGAGCATTCCAGCGATTCTGCTTATTTAAGCAGACTGCTGCAGTATCAGGGGCTTGGTCTGACAGAATCAGAACGGCAGACGCTGCAGCGATTCATTCAGGCACAGGGACCGGACATCGAAGGCGGACTCAAGCGGCTGCAGGAAATGTGGGAAGCAGAGCGCAACAGCGGCACAGATATACACAGATCAGACACAGATCAGGAACTGAAAGACGTCACCACTGCCCTTGCGCATTTGAATCAGCTGACAGGCGGACTGCGATATCAACTGGACCATGCGCAGAATACCGGAGATTTCTGTACAGCTATTCTGGATCACGCGCAGCATGGCACTTTCCTGCCCTCAATGCAGGCAGTCTGGGAAAAGGCCAAAACAGAAGATGTGTCGCTGGCAAATTCACTCGAACAGCAGTGGAAAGCCTTCAACCGCATGATTCTCCAGCTGCAGAGCTCCTTTGGAAGCGAGGCTTCCAGTCTGGATGAATTCAGAACCCTCATGGATCAGACTGCCGACGAAGTCATTGTCACCACACAGGGACAGAGACAGCTTTCTGTCCAGATGGAGCCGTTGCATTCAGCCAGAACCATCCACTGCCGGCATCTCTTCCTTCTGGGAGCCGGCAGTGACGAAATACCAGTACTGCCCAATCCGGCTTTCCTGACGGATCAGGAAACCGGAATCCTCATTGCAGCGGGCATCGACTTTAGAAACAACCGGGACTGGGCAGATGAATCTGCCAGCGATGCCAGCACAGCCATTGCAAACACCGGTGAATCTGTCTGGATTTCCTGGCACATCCGAAATCAGGACCAGGAACTGGAACCGGCAGCTCTGTTCAAGCCACTGATTCAGTCCCTGACAGTGGATGACCGTTCTGACCGCAATGTGGCAGAAGATGAGTTTCTCCAGGACAGTATCCGGCTTCAATCCCTCAAGGGAACCCCGGAATATGAACAGTTTTCAGGAATTCTCCAGATGAAGTACGGATCCAGTGAACGGTATGCGGGACTGCTTGAAAAAGCGGATGCATGGATTCATCAGGAGTTCGGCACAGTGGACAAGACAGCTGCCGCTTCCCTGTTTGCCGATACTGACAGGTTATCGGTCACGAGCCTGGAGAGTTACAATCAGTGTCCGTTCCGTTTCTTTATGCAGCGTGGTGTCAAAGCGAAAGACCCGAAGACATTTGAGGAAACCAGTGCCGACCGGGGAAGCTTCCTGCATGCTGTTTTGAGCGAATGCCTGCCCATAGCCGTTCGCAATGGTCTGCGGTCTCAGGATACAGAAGCCCTTCGCAGCCTGCTGGAAGAAACAGCTTCCCGGCTTCTCACAACACACAACCGGCGGATCCTTGAAAGCGGCGGATTGATGGAATATGAAAAAACAGCATTGCTGCAGGCTGCGGCCGAAAGTCTCCATCTTGTCATGAAACAAGGCGATTCATCGGAATTCAAGCCCGAATGGCTGGAGTATTCCATAGGAGACCGGCATGGTTTTCCGATGACTCTGCCGGATGGCCGGCGATTCTACCTGACGGGGATTGCCGACAGGGCCGATGTCTGGACAGCTTCGGACGGCACCAGGTATGGACGAGTGATTGACTACAAAAGCGGTCGTGACCGCAAGGCACTGAATCGGGATACCATAGAATCGGGTTTGAAGCTGCAGCCTCCGCTGTACCTGCATGCACTGGCACAGGAAAAAAACCTGCAACCGGCTGGTATGTATTATGACCGTCTGAAAACAGAAGTGCTGAAACTCAAGGCAGATCAAAGCCCTGCCTCTTCTCTGCTGGATGAAAAGCGCCGGTCCACCAGACAGATGACCGGATATACCCTGGCAGACCCAAAAATCCTGGAAGCCTCCGATACCGGGTATGATCCGGATTCTCCCGGTCTGTTTGTATCCGGCTCAATTCCCCTTTCCACCACCACAAAAGGGGCTCCGAAAGCAGCCTGTGCCCGATCTCTTGTCAGTTCAGAGGAAATGTCGGAACTGATTGCGCTGGCCGTCACAAAGTGCCAGGAGACAATTGCAGCCATACAGGCGGGAGACATGAAAGCAGACCCCCAAAAAGATGACGGAAAGTCTCCCTGTACATGGTGCCCGTTCCGTACAGCCTGTCACAGGCGTCAGACATCCTGACAAATCGCCGAGGCCTTCAAATACCGGTACTGATCTGACCAGGACAGCTGTGTCTCAGTCTCGGTTCTGCCGACTGCCACTCATATAAGCAAGGAAAGGACAGAACAACGTCTCATATCGGCGTATTCTGTCCTTTTTCTTGTCCGTTGCAGACTCCGCTGAAGACTCCGCGCTTTCGGTCACGGGCTGTTCAGGCGCTCTGCTTCGATTTCTGGTACACCGGCACAAACACACCCGGTTCTGTAAATGCCAGCCAGCTTCCTTCGATCTCAATGTCAAAATTGTCCTTCAGAACCCGTCGATACAACTCCATCTGGATCCTGTGATGCTGTTTTCTTTCCTCGAGCCTTTCACGGAAAGTAGGAGCCTCGGGTGTGACTCCAATCTGGTCTGATTTGTAGTCAAACAGATACCATTTTCCGTCTTTGCGAACCACGAGATCGATCACAGCCTGGATTTTTGTTGACAGACCTCCTTTGTACTCCGGATCCAGTTCCGAATACGGAAGCTGGAGACTGCCCGGCTTCTCTCTGATCACAACATCTGCCTCTTTTATATAAAGGGCTTCCGGCTGGCTGAACAGGGTCCGGATTTTGTCAGCATCAATTACAGTCTGTTCCGGCCCGAACATTTCCTCCGCCTTGTTTTCCACATACCCAGGCCGCAGGATTTGCTTGAAATCTGCCTGTTCCATAAAAGAATGGATCTGGATACCACGTTGCGCCGCTTCGAGATGATCTGTGTCTTCGTCCAGCTGTTCCTCACTGCGGATCACCGCAAAGGGGTTCTCGCAATTGCCTTTGGCACATCCGGTCATCAGTCCCACAGCTCTGGAAGCTCCTACTGAAACCGGGACCGGATAGACATCTCGTTGCACCGGCCCATCCTCTTCCGGTTCAAATAGACCGGGATCTGCCTTCAGAAGACGATGCTCTGTCTTTTTTTCTGTCTCGGAAGCTGCAGGACCCAGCAATCGGGCATAGTTGTCTGCGGGAACTTCTTTCCATTTGCCCAGGTGATCGGGATGGCTGTCCAGGGCCTGGAGGATCCAGTTCATCAGGCTGGCTGAAGATTTTCCCTTTCCTGGTTTCTGGCCGGTAATGACAAGCTCTTCCTGTGCGCGTGTCATGGCAACATACAACAGCCGGCGTTCCTCTTCAATAGATTTCTCTTTGTTTGCGCTTTTGGCCAGTTCGTTGAGAAACAGCTCACCTTCTGCAGCCTGATCCGGATCAATATACGGGAGTGATACAGAATAAGAATCCGGGTGATTGATGTCATGCTCCACTGTGAGTTTTGGTTCCTTCATCCCTGACCCGGTGCCAACTGTTTTCCCTGCAAACGGAATGATGACAATGGGATACTGCATTCCCTTGGATCCGTGGATTGTCGTAAGCAGAACACTGTCCGAACTCGGCTGGATTCGGGCAGACTCCAGCGTCTGACTGTCATTCTCCATCAGCTTCAGAGCAGACAGAAAGGCATGAAGGCGGTTTCGTCCATCTCTCTGGAAATCCGATCCCAGCTGTATGAGAAGATCGACGTTTGCCAGCCGCTGCCTGCCTTCTCCCAGGGCCGTGCACCATGTACGAAAGGCAAGTTCATCTGCAGCCCAGCTGATGACATCCTGAAGAGGCTGACTGTCATCCCTTGTTTTCAGTTCCTGTATAAACTGCATAAACCGGCTGCATTTCAGGCCCAGAAGGCTGGTTTCAGTTTGCTGACAGCTGAGTTTTTCCATAAAGGTGTTCCCCGGAAGACGGGCCAGATCGGTGATATCCTGGTCGGTAAATCCGAAAAATCCATTATGCATGGCATTCAACAGGGCATAGTCATCTTCATATCCTGCTGACAGACCCAGGATCTGCACCAGCATCTGTATTTCCAGGGTTTTCAGCAGCGGTCCGGATTTATCCAGGGAATAGGGAATCCCGTTTCTGTTCAGCACATCCATCAGACTGGAGAGAAACTCTGTCCGTTTCCTTCCAATAACAGCAAAATCCGACCATCGGCAGGGACGCATGCCACCCTTCCCTTCATTGATCCGGGGATCATAGATTTCGTGTTTCATACGCTCCTGAATATATCCGGCAATGGCTTCACTTTCCAGTTCGCTGGATTCAGTGCCGGGATCTGCATCCTCTTTGCTGAACGTGATCAGCAGCGTATCCTGGACCGGTCCCTGGGCTGTCCGGCCCACCTGCAGCCGGTCTGCCTCACCATAATCCAGTTCCCTGGAGTGAGTTGACAGCACTGAAAACACATCATCACAGCAGTTCAGAACATTGGTGGTGGACCGGAAGTTGCGGAACAGGTTGATGACTTTACCCCTGCTGTTGTCTTCCTGATACAGCTTGCTTCGTCTGCGGAAAAGCAGGGGGTCTGCACTCCGGAAACGGTAGATCGACTGTTTCATGTCGCCAACGCAGAACAGATTGTTGTCTCTGGCAGCCAGGGTGATGATTTTTTCCTGCACCGGATTCGTATCCTGATACTCATCCACAAATACCTGCCGGTACTGATTCCTGTTCTGATCCCTGATCATGGGAATGGAAAGAATCTGCAGGGCGTACGCCTCCATATCCGAGAAATCAATGAGTCCCCTCTCCTTCTTCAGGTCCTGATACCGTCTATCGTATTCCAGAGTAAGCTCCACTGTACTGCGGACGACAGGTTCCATGACCTTCATTCGCCGGATCTGTTCCTGAACCACTGTCGAAATATCGGTGAATTCCTTCAGCCGGCTTTTTGCATCGGCAAACATGCGTTTGGCCAGGACTGTCTGTTCTGTTTCCGCTACAGCAGGACTGTTCTTCTGCAGAAAGGAAAAGTCAGAACTTTGCAGTCCCTTGGGCCCGTCTGATTCCAGTCTGGCCGACATTCGGCTGCAGGCTTCTGCAGCCGAATGCATGTATGCGGCTGTTTTTGGCTTCTGATCTGCATTCTGCGCCAGCAGAATGGCACTGTCTTTCATCTTCAGCAAGGCCGATGATAAAACAGCAGCAACAGACTGACAGGCTGTTTTTTCCAGATTCTCCGGTTTCCAGCTGTCCAGAGCCCCAGACAGCCACAGGTCTTTGTCATCAAAGGAAGACAGTCTGTCTGAGAGACTCCGGATCTCATGCTTTGCCTGGCGGATGCCTCCGAAGGCTTTCAGCATCTGCATGACACCTGATTCATGTTTGCGGATGTGCTCCGCAAGGATCAGGTCAAGCAGCCCGCTTTTCATTCTGGTCTGCTCCAGTTCCTGTGCCATGAGGACATTCCCAGGCAGTCCCACCAGTGCGTGGTTCTGACGGACCACATCGTTGCAGAATGAATCGATGGTCTGTATCGCTGCAGAAGGAAGCATGGCAATCTGCCGGCTGAGGAACGAAACACGCTGTTCCAGGGCAGGATGTCCCGGATCCTGTTCCAGACTATGCCGGACATTCTCAAGCTCCGCCTGCATTTTGGCAGCGATGCGGTTTTTCATTTCCTGGGCTGCTGCCTTTGTAAAAGTCAGTACAAGCACCTCATCCGTCTGCATATCTCCGGATGTCAGCAGCCTGACAACCCGTTCGGTCAGAACATGGGTCTTTCCGGACCCTGCGCCGGCATTCAGCAGAATCGAACATCCATCCAGTTCGACAGCTTCTTTCTGGTTTCCTGTCAATGGCATCTCTGTATCCCCTTTCTGTCAGACCGCAGTCAGTTTTCAGCTGTTTCCGGTTCAGTCTGGCCGGTGTCTCCCCGCCATGGTTCCAGGCCCAGGGCTTTGCACAGATCATTGAGCAGCCCATGGTAATACAGATATCGGATGGCGCAAACCCCCGGAAACTGTTTTCGGCTGCTGATTTTCTGATTTTTATCCAGCCAGGTTTCCAGCAGCGCTTTTCCCTCCGGAGACTGTGCCACTCGTGAAAGTCGCTCGGAAACCGTCACCATTTCTCCTTTTGTCAGCGGGATCTCTGTGTTCCATGCCTCTTCGACACTGTCAATCACCGGTGTACTTATACGTCCGCCTTCCTGATTGACCCAGCTGAGCGTACCGTCTGTCCCCTGCCTCACATAGGCGACCATAGCCGGATCGTATTGTGTTTTGTTCTGTATCATGTCAGCTCTGGCAGCAGATGTCTTTGTGGCTGCTGTTTTATGACTGTCCGCCTGATATTCCAGCTTGCGCAGAGCCTGCTGCAGGTCCCTGAGCTCCAGCTCCTGCCGTGATTTCACTTCCTGAGCAAAGTCCAGCTGGCTTCTCAAAGATAGCAGTTCATCCTGGAGCGCGTCTATTTTCAGACGGGGATCTGCCTGTTCTCCGGATTCCTGTGCCTCCTGCTTCAGAATTTCTTCCTGTTCCATGGCAGATGGAACAGGAAGACTGAATCCGAGGCCGATGGTGATCGCGTTGATGAGCTTCTGGCGCAGGACTTCGAACAGATCCCGGGTATCGAGTTCTGGACCCGTCTCATCCCGGCTGACCTGGCAATACACCCGTTCACCGATGGGGTCATCCGGTGTGCGGTAAAATTCCATACCGCCAATCAGCTGTCTGCCTTCAGCCAGCAGTTCGGGTTCCAGCTGCCGGATGATACCCTGTGGATACGTATTTCTGAGCCAGGCAAGGCGGAACTGATACGGCAGGTATTTCTGAGGGCCTCTGTACGGGTCTTCGTAGATCCGGACGTACTCATCCAGATTCAGCCCCTCTTCCTGAATATCATGCCGCCCATACCGCGGGGGGAATTCCCGGGTGGTTTCCTGTTTTTGCTGCAGTTCTTTCTCTGATTTGCTGTCCGACATGTCTGTCTTTCTCGTAACTTCCATACTTCCTCCATTGCTGTCATTCAGGGTGGTTTTGAAGCTGATTCATCATAGTTCTGTAGGCTGTTGTCTGACTGAGTGGTCTGATGCGGGGGTTTGAGGTGACTCGCAGGAGAATCCTGCCAGCCCCTGGACGCCATACCTCGATGGCCCCGGCTTCAGACAGGATGTCAAGTGCCCTGGCCATTTTGAAGGGGGAAATCTCCATGCCTGTCCTGGAAGCAGCAAGTGGTGTCAAAAGGCTGATATCCGTGAACATCCATTGTGACCCGGAGCTGTGGATCTGCTGCAGACAGCGGTAGATCCTGTTGAGTTCTGCTGCTGTAGGGATCAGAAGATCTTCCTCGATGCTGTATTCCTCAAGGATTTCAGGAATGGTCACGAGACCCGAAAGGTATAGCTCATCTTCGTCGAGCGTGCTGCCAGGGGTATAGACCGGTTCATGGAGGATCTGTTCCAGATCCAGGAACAGGAACGGTTCTTCCTGTATCTGACGGACTCTCAGCCGGCAGACGGCATCCACAGAAATGCCAGTCGGCAGGATTTCCGAAAAGTCACCGAGATCCCTTCCCACTCCTTCAATCGTTTCTCCAGGAAACTCACTCAATCCAAACAGAACGTTCAGAGTCTCTGGCTTCTCCGGGTCCCTGCTCAGTTTCAGGAGTTTCAGATTTCGGCAAAGAAACAGAGGCTCGGGAGCATCCGATGCAAATGGACCAAACGACTGGAGTTCATTCCAGGATTCGGGGATCAGTTCGTCCTGACCGATTTCCAGGTCGATTGTATGCAAAGGTGCCGGTGTGGTGGCAGACAGTCCAGAGGCCAGCTTTTTCAGCTGCAGAGTGATCAGCTCCTGATCAGCATCAACAGTCTTTCCGGCAGATGAAAACACGGCTGCAGACCGGTCGGAACATTCGAGCAGCATAGCACTGCCGGACTGAGCCACTGTTTCTTCAAATTCTTCCAGCAGATCGCGGGAAGGAAACCCGACTGCCATCAGCTGTGTCCGGGATGTCCGATGTCCGGCTGATCTTTCTGGTCGAAGAATAATGACCCGGTTGAGTTTTTCCGCCAGACAGGCGACAGCTTCGGGTGTCTTTCCCATGCAGTCCGATGGGATGCGGGCAATGAGCACATCTCCCACAGACTGCTCACAGGACCAGTATTTTATGGCAGAATCGAGGATTTCCTGGAAATATGAACAGCTGTCAAAACCAGACACCAGCCCCTCTGCAGTATCGCTGTCATCTGTCAGTAGAAACTGCATTGCTTCGTCCTGGTGTTCGGCAAGTATGCACTCATTCAGAAACAGGTATAGCTGGTCAGCAGACAGACAGCGAAAACAGGGAAAAACAGAATGATTCTTCCACTCGAGACCTTCAGTGATAAGCTTTCCGTATTCATTTGTCCGGGTTTCATGTCTGGCCAGCATGGCCATGGCTGCAAAAGGCTGCAGATCTTCCGGGATTCTCAAACCGGCAGATCCAAACAGCTCGCACAGAAGGCTGTACGCAGATACGGCATCCGGGATAGCTGTGCACCCGAATGAACTATCTGCTTCTTCCTTCAAACAGAGAATTTCCATGCCGTATGCTTCCAGCTCCCTGGCTGCATGATTGTCTGATGTAAAAGGCATGGTTGACACGACCAGATCCGCATCTGTCAATTCGATTTCTGCGGCATTTTTGACAGTCATGGAGTGCGGGCTGGAGATCTCCCGGGATATCAGATACTCGGTCTGCAGTCCGGCTGCACGGAGGCCTCTTACCAGCATGGCCCCCAGCAGCAGTTCGGCTGCGCCCGCCCGAAGAAATATCAGGACTGTTTCCCTGCGTTCCCGGGCTGCCATAAGTCTTTCGGCCTTTGCCCGTATCCGCTGCAGGGTGGAAGCCGGGATATCCGTCGCTGGCGGATTTGTCTCCATCTGTCTGATCTCCCTGTAGCGTTCTGGCAGATCATCTTCGGGATCTGGTGCCGGATATCGGAGATCGTAGTGAAAGAGGTCCATGGGATCCGTCTCCTTCCTTCACCTATTATACGGATATTATACGGATTCCTGCCCGTTACAGGCGTTCGGACATCTCTTCCGTCCTGTCAGGATCAGGATCTCTATCCACAGCCGGACTGTCACTCAGCCCAAGCAAACTTCTGATCTTCTGCTCCAGACTGGTTGCAGCATCCTCATTCTGTCGAAGCCAGGCTTTCGCTCCGTCTTTCCCCTGTCCGATTTTTTCCCCGTCAATGGAATACCAGGAACCGGATTTCTGTATCAGGCCCAGATCCAGACCTTTGGTCAGAATCTGGTCTTCCATGCTGATGCCGGAATCGAACAGCAGCTCAAACTCCGCTTCCCGGAATGGAGCTGCAACCTTGTTCTTTGCCACTCTGACTGAAATGACACTGCCTATGATATCGGCTCCTTCTCTGACAGGCTCACGTCTGCGGACATCCAGGCGCAGGGAGGCATAAAACTTCAGGGCTCTGCCACCCGGGGTGATTTCCGGACTGCCAAAGGAGATGCCGATTTTCTCCCGCAGCTGATTGATGAAAATCACAGTGGTGCCCATCTGGTTCAGGATGGGTCCGCATCTTCTGAGAACCTTCGACATCATCCGTGCCTGAGCACCGACCTGGAGATCCTGCATGTCGCCATCTATTTCTGCCTGAGGGAGAAGCGCTGCCACGGAATCCACTACGATCAGAGAAAACAGACCGGATTCAATCAGCGAAATCATGATGTCCAGTGCCTGTTCACCGGACTGTGGCTGTGAAAACGTCAAAGATGCCAGATCCACTCCAAGAAGACTGGCAAAGGATGCATTCATGGACTGTTCCACATCAATGAAGGCGCACCGGCCTCCATGCTTTTGTGTCTGTGCGATACATTGCAAAGACAGCATGGTCTTTCCTGCAGCCTCGGGTCCGAAGATCTCAACGATCCTGCCTGCAGGAAGTCCTCCAATGCCTGTTGCTTCATCAAGAGAGAGAATACCGGTTTCAAGATGTGGATACTCTGCAGTCAGTTCCCCCAGACGTATGACTGTCCCGGGGCCGAATTTCTGTTCGATTTCTTTCATCAGCTGCTCATATCTGGCATCGGAAGCAGCATCCGCCCTGGCTGCTCCGACCGTTTCGACACGTTTTCGCCTTGCCACAATTGCACCTCCCGTTCGGGTTTTATCCCTTTACTGACAATACTCTATCATTCTTACAAGCATTTTTTATGCATGATCCCTGCGATTTCTGATCAACGGCAGTGTAAATACAGAACTGGAATGGCAGAATTTACCCGTATACATGCCTTTTAGTGTCTATTTTAATTATTCTATCGCATATAAGCATCGTTTGATCTTGTAGCCCGAGAACTCAAATGTATACAATGCATTTCTGCAACTTACCTTTCCAGGATTGATTTGTTCTTATCTATATCTCTAGTACATAGTAATAAAATATCTGCATTACGAAAGCATGTTATTGCATGGTTCCTTCACCCTCTATAAACACAGAAAACTGCTCCATAAATCTGTTTGAGCGATTATCTGTATCAATGATTCGATGAAAATGCATCCCGGAACCATCTATGATTTATCCTCTCCCTCCTATACATATAGAAAACAGGTATGGTTTCTATAGTACTGATTGATAAACGAATATCTTTATTCTGATTGCTCCTGTCTCCTGCTTGAGCAGGTGCAGTTGAGCTCAACCCGCAAGGTACCAGTCATCTGGCGTTTCGGACCATATCAAACACTAACGGCTATCCACACATTCCAAAACACCTGTCTGGTACAGGCAGCCACATACAGCCGTGCTCACATGAGAACCCCTGGTTTCGGGCACACTGAAAAAACCGGAATCCGAACAGGATCCCGGTATGACACAAAGAAAGATAGTGCGTGCTTATTTTGTATACTGGGCGGCAATCTCATCCAGCCGCCCCGGATGGTTTTCAGCCCAGTCATGATAGGCGAGACCTGTATCGCTGACTTCCCGTCCAAGACTCAGTATAAAGGGAATCATATCCTCTTCCAGAATCACTCCGGCTTCTCTGCCCATCCTGGAATCATTTCGCCCGTTTTTCCCATGCAGAGACAAAAAATATGCGGGACGGATATCGCCTTTGGCTACCACTTTCACTGTTCCACGCAAACCAATCTCGGCTGTCTGCTGTGCCGAGCAGGAAGAAGGACATCCGGAGATGTGCAGTTTTGGCAGCGCATCCTGACTGATACCGGCTTCTCTGACAGCCCTGATCATTTCTTTGAGCAGCTTCTGACTGTCGCGGACTCCCACAACGCAAGTTCCGGCACCCACGCAGGCGGTACTCGTTTCAAACAGTGACCGGGCAGTATCCGCTTCCGTGATGCGGGCAATGAGATCTGCCTCACGGCCAGTCAGATTGATGATATACACAGACTGATCCGGACTGGTGCGAAGTTCCACACCGTCCATGGAATCCAGAGCCGTTGAAAGACTGCGAAGCACTGACAGCCTCGGACAATCCTCCCACGGGATGGTACAAAACACTGTAGAGGCCCTGCTGTTTCTGCGGCTGGATGCGCCAGTGAGTCTGCGGGCTGGTCCCGTCTCCTTCCTTCTTGACCGGTGACACGATCTCAGGACCGAGCTCCAGCTGCAAAGCATTTCTTACCGCTGCAAGCTCCTGCAGGAATGCCTGCCGAAATGCTTCATCCCCGCCCAAATCTTCCACCATGTACCGGGTTCTGGCTCTCCGCTTGTTTCCTGTATTGCCATATTTGCGAAATGTATTCATCATGGCCTGGACATAGTACAGGCATTCCACCGGTTTGACATCCTGCCCTACCTGCACGCCGAATGCCGGATTCGGCCCCAGACCGCCTGCAGCATATATATCGAATGTACCTTCGTCAGTCGCGGCAAATCCCAGATCTCTGTACGTGGCATGGGTCATATTCTCACGGTCCCCCGAAAAAGCAGTTTTCAGTTTCCGCGGCATATCCGGGTCATCCACCGTTTCCACCAGATACTGTGCTGCTGCCTCTGCATATGGAAGCACATTCATGACCTCGTCGGGATCCACACCGGACAATGGACTGCACATGATGTTGCGGGGATAGTCTCCGCCGGTACCATACGTCTCGTACCCACTGTCGACGATGTCCTCCAAAAGGGAAATCACCTGATCGGGCTGCAGATGATGAAACTGTACTGTCTGACAAGTGGCGAAATGCACCATATCGACCTGGTGTTTCTCCGCTTCCTCCACAATGAAGCGCAGTTTCCTCCTGTCGATCCGGCCAGCCGTATTTCGCAGCCGTACCATGTTTCCACGTTTGTTTCTTTCAGCAAAGCTGCCTCTGGCAGCTGCAAAAGGTTTGTAGTCTCCAAGTCCGACAGAGGACTGATAATACCCGTCTGTTTTCTTCTTGAGCTGTTCATATCCCTGGAGTCTGTCCTGTTCCTGCATTGATTTCAATGATGCCATGGTCACCTCCAGTATGTACGATGCAGCCTGAAGTCTGTTTCCTCTGGCGGTTCCAGACAAAGACCTGCTGTACATACTCATTCCAGCATCACTATATCAGTCCACAAAAAAACCGGCAGACTGTATGCCTGTCCGGTATTCTTCTGCAGAGTTTTCAAGTTGCCCGATACACAAACCATCGCTGCCTCAATATGGAATGTACAGCTCCTGTGAATATCCGAGAGCCGCAGAATTCAGGTCAATGGTCAGCGACTTGGGATTGTAATTCGCGAAGTCAGGAATCACTCCCTCGAACTGAAAATCGATCCGGCATGGAAGACTCATTTCCGGATCCAGGTACAGACACTCATAGCCCGAGGCAGTCCCGTCATAGGTCTGCGTACGCGGTGCCATTCCATCTGTACGGAAATCCACCTTTCGCAGCTCGTCCTCATTCATGGACTTGAGATCTCCTTTATCGGAATAGTCTGCAAGCCTGATTCCCGTCAGTCTGCACAATGGTGTGATATATGGAACCACAAGCCGGTCATCGGTCTTGTTTTCATAGGTAATGATCAGTCCCCTGACCCATGACGATCCGTTTTCATAGCTGTAGGAAGCCTCAGATCCATCCACACGGAATGCGAAGTCCCGGTCTTCATACAATGTGAAGGCATTTTGTTCGGAATACCTGACATTCCTGTCGGAAATCTGTCGAAGATCTGCCGCATCAAACGGGATGAATCCCTCGTTTTTGGGAAACAGCAGACCCATGTGTTTCTGATCGTTGTTGGGATACCCGGTATAGCCATAAACCAGCGTGGAATGAGATGGCTGGACCGATCTGGCAATGATCGTCTGCTTTCTGTCTATGGCATGAATGTCATCATTTGCTTCATCCGTGACCTTGAACGAAAGCGAGTCCATGGAATACGCTTCCTGCGACTGGTTGTCGACAGAAGCCAGATAATAATAATACACTGTATTCGTTGTCTGATTGGTGACCTTCAAGGCATCCATCAGCCGGAATGAAACATCGTCCTTCAGCATCACAGCCGGATCCCGGCTGCTGCACGCCCCCAGCGACAGAGCCAGGATCATGGCAGTCAGGACGGTTATCACTTTTTTCATACTGAGACCTCCATTCATCAGTGAATTCTAACAGAAAGGGAATGATATTTATATGCTGTCTCTGCAGCTCGAAATCTTTCTGCTGCTCGCCCTTGGCTGGTTTGTCGCATGGAAAAATCTTCTGAGCAAATCCGCACGTACTCAGCTGACCTCACTGGTTCTGTCACTGGTTCTTCCCGCCGCCATCATCCAGTCCTTTGAGCTGGACCTGACCTGGGAGGAATTCAGGACTATGTCCTCCGTGCTCTTCTGTTCCATCGGTATCCAGGTCCTGTATTCCCTGACAGCGAAACTGCTCTGGCGACACCAGCCGGAAAACCAGCAGATCAGTCTGCGTTACGGGACACTGGTATCGAACGCCGGATTCATGGGAATGCCCATTGCCGGTCAGCTGTATGGCAGCCTGGGCCTTCTTTGTGCCTCGATCTTCCTGATTCCTCAGCGTATCGTGATGTGGAGTGTGGGACTGGCGCTGTATACCAGGGCAGACCGCAGAACAGCCATCCGCAAAGTCCTGCTCCATCCATGCATCATCGCCCTGGAAATCGGTGTGGCTGTGCTTCTGTTACGCATGAACGGGATCCTGCTGCCTGAGCCGCTGGATGCTGCCATTCATGCAGTGGGAAGCTGCAATACAGCTCTGTCCATGATGATGATCGGCGGCATGATGGCAGATGCAGACAAACAGAATGTCTTTTCACCGGTGACACTCGGATATTCCTGTATCCGGCTGGTTGCCCTGCCGCTGTCCATCTGGTTCCTTCTGCTCCAGGTGCCGGTTCCGCGGCTGGCCAGGCAGGTATGCGTGGTTCTCTCTGCCATGCCCGCAGCAAGCACAACAGGCATGCTGGCACAGAAATATGACAGGGATCCGGCATTTGCCTCCAGACTCATCTTTGTGTCCACTTTGCTGTCCATGATCACGCTGCCGTTTATTTCCTGGCTGGTCAGTCTGTGAATCCGGCTGCCTGCCGGTGGCGGCCTCCCGCAGGCAGTGATACAGTGATATGTATGAAACTGATACCAGCCACAACAGAACAGGACCTGAACAGAGTCCGGAATCTGTACATGGTCTCCTTTCCGGACAGTGAACGGAAACCCTTTGACATGATTCTGGCCATGCATGAAACCGGAAACGCGGATATCCTCATGATGATGGACCCGGACTTCAGCGGACTGCTGATCACCATGAAAGACGACGGGCTGCTCCTTATTGACTATCTGGCCGTGGATCCCGCCATTCACAGCCAGGGTCACGGATCCCGGGCACTGACCGCCTTTGAGGCCCTGTATCCTGGGCAGAGAGTCGTTCTGGAAATCGAAAATCCCGACAAGGCGCCAGAAGGGAGTCCTGAACGCAGACGGCTTTCGTTTTATCAGAATAACGGATTTTCTGTCATGAATACCGGCATACGGCTCTTTGATGTTCCCATGAAGCTGCTCGTACGGAACGGAAGCGTAACGTACGAGGACTACAAAGCGTTTCTGATAAGGCGTCTGGGACCATGGGCAAACGAACACATTTATCCGGATGATTGACCCTTCTTCCTGGAAACAGACAAAAACCTCTCGCGCTGTGGCAATGAATGTGTGAAACACTGTCCAGCCGGGAGGTTTTTTTGATTCTGAATACAGGAATCCGTCCGGGAGCAGAAACTCAGGATTCCAGTCCGAGTTTTTGCAGGACCTGACTCCTGGCAAGGGCCGCAACGCTGTCATCCAGCGGTTTGAGGTCCTCCATCCGGAAAGAAGGGTTCCGCTTCTGCATAGCCTTTGCAATGACAAAATCAGCAACTTCCGGATTTTTCGGGAGCAGAGGCCCGTGCAGGTACGTACCCAGCATCTGCCCGTCATAATATCCTTCATATCCGGCATGGAAGCTGTTTCCGCAGCCGCTGACTACCTTGCCCAGCGGTCTGGTCACGTTCAGTGTCTGACCGCCGTGGTTTTCAAAGCCGATGATCCGGGTTCTGCGGCCATCCAGATTGGCATCTATGACAATGTTTCCGATGCACCTGGACCCGGCCTTTCCTGTCTCCGTACAGTAGGAGTGGAACCCCAGTCCCTCGATTCTGGTTCCGTCAGCTGCAATATAATATTGTCCAAACAGCTGGTAGCCTCCGCAGATCAGCAGGGCAAAGGTGCCTTCGTCCAGTGCCTTGCGGATGTTGTCCCGGCGGGACAGAAGGTCGGGAATCAGCTGCAGCTGTTCCTTGTCCGCTCCGCCCCCCAGAAAGATCAGATCGTAGGTCGAGAGGTCGGCTTCCTGACCGATGCCGATCTTGTCCACTTCACAGGGGATGCCTCTGTCCCGGCAGCGTTTCTGCAGAACCATGATGTTTCCTTTGTCCCCATACAGGTCCATAAAGTCATGATACAACCAGGCGATTTTCATGAGCGCACCTCCTCCAGAATGGCGTTTCTGGCCGGTACCAGGGCTGTATAGGTCGCCACCACATACACAGTGTCCCCGCTGGCAACAGCTTTCTGAATCGTTTCCTTCAAATTGGAAGACAGGTTCAGTTCTCCGTCCCAGCCGCCATACAGCATCCGCAGTCCCATATCTCCGGAACGGGTTCCGGTGCACCAGATGGCCCTTGTCTCCGGATTCATGAACTTCTCAAAGTGGGTATCGTAGATCCAGCTCACATCCCGTCCGTCCTGTTCCCTCTCATTGAGCACGATGACAACCTGTTTGGGGCTCCGGTCTTTCTCGATGACTTTCATCACCTCATTGGCACCCGTCGGGTTCTTGATCAGGTTCAGGATCACGTTCTGCCCGTTGATTTCAAATGTTTCGTTTCTGCCCGCCGGCTGCGGTGCATGCCGGAAGACATATTCTGCCACTTTGCCGGGTATGTTCAGAAGTTTTCCCGCAGCCAGGACAGCGGCGGCATTGTACATGGAGTACAGACCCTCATAGGGACTGTGAAACCGCTGTCCGTTCCAGCTGAAGCTTCTGTCATCCACATCGATCTGATCCAGATTGACATCGATGTCAGCAGGTGTGGAAAACCCGCAGCCAGGACAGTGAAACTTTCCGATATGAGAATACTGGTACCAGTCATAGTCCAGCGGCTGTCCGCAAACCGGGCAGAATTTGCCTTCTGCCGCTTCACTGGTTGTACGGGTGGTGGCACTGTTTTCAGATACCCCGAATGTCATGACGCTGGCCTGCGGAGCTTTTGTGGCCAGACGAAGCACGTTCGGGTCGTTGGCGTTGAGGATAAGCGTCCCCCTGAAGGGATTCAGCACCCCTTCTATAGATTCAATGAGCTGCTCCATTTCTCTCGCACGGTCCAGCTGATCGCGGAAGAAATTCGTCACGACCAGCGCCGTTACAGGCAGAGACGGCAGTATGTATCTGACATTCAGTTCATCCGTTTCCAATACGGCAGCTGTGGCTTTTACACGGCCGCCGAGACTTGTCTGCGAAACAAGAGCCGTGGTGATTCCTTCTCTCAGATTGTCGCCCTTGCGGTTGGTGACCACCTGGTAGCCGGCTTTCTCCAGAAGATCGGCGATCAGATTGGCTGTACTGGTCTTGCCGTTTGTGCCTGTCACCACAATCACGGGGCCATCGATCTGCAGTCTGCTCAGGATCCTGGGATCCAGTCTGAGTCCGATCTGGCCGGGAAGAGACCCGCCGCGTCCTGCAAAGGACAGCAGCCAGCGGGACATCCGAACCGCTGCAATTGCGAGATTTTTCATTCAGCGTCCTCCAAAACTGCCTTTTATTATACCTTGCTGCTTCGTATAATAAAACATAGTCAGCCCGGCTGACACTGGAAGGTATCTGAAGGAGGAACCATGAAACAGCTCGAACAGATGTATGAAGGCAAAGCCAAAAAGGTCTATGCTACCGACGATCCGAATCTGGTGATCGTGGATTACAAAGATGACGCCACTGCATTCAATGGCCTGAAAAAAGGGACCATTGCCGGCAAAGGAGCCATCAACAACCGCATGACCAACTACCTGATGAAACAGCTGGAAGAACAGGGCATTCCCACACACTTTGTAAAGGAGATCGACGACCGGAAAACTGTCGTGAAGAAAGTCGACATCATTCCCCTGGAAGTCATCATCCGCAACCGTGCAGCCGGAAGCTTTTCGAAACGCCTTGGCATTCCCGAGGGTTCCGATCTTCGCTGCTCCACTCTGGAGTTTTCCTACAAGGATGACGACCTGGGCGACCCTCTGATCAACAGCTATATGGCCAAAGCCATCGGAGCCGCTACACAGGAAGAGATCGATGTCATTACCGACTATGCTTTCCGGGTTAATGATCTGTTGAAATCATTCTTCAAGGGCATCGGAATTGAGCTGATCGATTTCAAGCTGGAGTTTGGAAAAACCGCAGACGGGACCATTGTCCTCGCTGATGAAATTTCTCCGGATACCTGCCGGTACTGGGACATGGAGACAGGCGAACACCTGGACAAGGACCGTTTCCGCCGTGACCTGGGAGATCCGGAAGGTGCATACAAAGAAGTATTTGCCCGCATGGGATTTACGGAGGCAGACTGATGGCAGATCATTCTATCTGGTCTTCTCCTCTTTCTGCACGGTATGCATCCCGGCCAATGCAGGAGCTGTTTTCGGATGACAAAAAATTCCGGACATGGCGCCGGCTGTGGATCGCACTGGCCGAAGCAGAGCAGGAACTGGGCCTTGACATCACAGATGTCCAGATCGCCCAGCTCAGGGAACATGCAGAGGACATCAACTATGATGTGGCAAAAGCCAGAGAAGCGAAGGTCCGGCATGATGTCATGTCCCATGTCTATGCCTATGGGCAGCAATGCCCGGACGCCAGAGGCATCATCCACCTGGGTGCCACCAGCTGCTATGTGGGAGACAACACCGATCTGATTGTGATGCACGAAGCGCTGGCCCTGCTGCAGAAAAAAATCGTCGCCATACTGGCACAGCTCCGGGAGTTTGCCCTGAAGTACAAGGATATGCCGACTCTGGCGTTCACGCATTTCCAGCCGGCACAGCCCACCACTGTCGGCAAGCGCGCAGCCCTCTGGGCGCAGGATCTGCTCATGGACTATGAGGAGATTCAGTACCTTCTGGACAACAAAAAGCTTCTTGGACAGAAGGGAACGACCGGGACACAGGCGAGCTTCATGGAGCTGTTCGACGGCGATGAAGCAAAGGCCAGTCAGATCGACGCTCTGATCGCCTCCAAAATGGGATATGACAGTGTCTTCCCGGTTTCCGGTCAGACATACACCCGCAAATATGATACCCGGGTCCTTCACGCCCTGTCGGGCATTGCCCAGAGTGCACACAAGTTCAGCAATGACATCCGGCTGCTGCAGCACATGAAGGAGATCGAGGAACCCTTTGAAAAAAACCAGATCGGTTCAAGTGCGATGGCCTACAAGCGCAATCCGATGCGCAGCGAACGGATGGCTGCCCTTGCCAATTTCGTGATGTCGGATGCCATGAATCCGGCCATGACAGCCAGCACCCAGTGGTTTGAAAGGACTCTGGATGACTCGGCCAACCGGCGGATGGCGGTTGCAGAAGGTTTTCTTGCGACAGACGGGATCCTGGATCTCTACCTGAACATCACAGATGGACTGAAGGTCTATCCGAAAGTCATTGAAGCCGATCTTCTTCGGGAACTGCCCTTCATGGCGACAGAAAACATCATGATGGATGCTGTGAAGGCCGGTGGTGACCGGCAGGAGCTGCATGAAGCCATCCGCGAGCATTCCATGGAAGCCGCCAGGCAGGTCAAGGAATTCGGCAGGCCGAACGATCTGGTCGACCGGATCGCCGATGATCCCAGGTTCGGTCTCACCCGGGAACAGATTCTGGGATCCATGGAACCCTCCCGATTCGTCGGACGGGCCCCGGAACAGACAGAAGCGTTCTTCCGCGAGTTTGTAGATCCAATTCTGGATGCAAACAAAGAGGCCTTGAACATGACTGCGGAAATCAGCGTCTGATCATCGACCGACACAAAGCCTGTCAGACAGGTCAGGAAAGATATCAGCAGGGGATGCCTGAGCATTCCCTGCTTTTCACGTCCTGCGGTTGGCGCCGGACAGCCGGCAGAACAGGAGAAATCTCCGATTCTGAATTGATTTACTTTTGCTATACAATTGTTGTCCGGGGCAGTATCAGGGTGATTTTTGTTCCAGTGGGGTATACTTGAAATTGAAAAAAGGTGACTTAAACATGACAAGACAAAGGAAGACCAGCGAATTTCTGAGGACCTGCATATTTGAGGCGCTGATGCTGTTGCTGGACCAGAAGAAATACGAAGATATCACTATTTCGGAACTGGCTGAGAAAGCCGGCGTCTCGCGCATGACGTATTACCGTACGTATGAAAACAAAGAAGATGTGGTGATTCAGTTCCTTCGCACAAGAACCGACAGCCTGCTTCGGCAGTTTGACGAAGGCAACTACAACAACCGCTATGAATGGTACAGGGATATATTCGAGGAGATTCTCGAACAGAAGGACGTTACCTACAAGATCCTGAAAACCCCCCAGCTTTGTGCGGTGGCACTGGAACATTTCAACAATTTCGCCAAAGTACTGCTGCCCCGTGTATACAAAATCGAAGGGGACAGTACGGTAATGCATAACCGGATTATCTATCAGACCGGCGGATTTGTGTTTTTGATGTCCCACTGGGTGCTGGACGGATGCAAACAGTCTCCGGATGAAATGGCCAGGCTGCTGGACAGCTACATTCACAACGAGAAAAAATAACAGAAATTCAGTTTCTGACTGTCTGCGCTTTCCTGCTGCAGGCAGTTTTTTTCTGCCTCCAGCCGTTTTCTGCAGAAGTGACTTAACTGGAACTGACCCGGGAATTCCACACAGACGTCATAGTGAAAACAGGCATGGACCTCTGAGATCCATACCTGTTTCCCTGTATTTTCCTGTATGCTTTCCTGCGACAGGCCGGCTGTCATGCCTGCTGTTGTGCTGAAGCTGTCACATCTGCCATGACCTGGGCAGCCACATCTTTCATGAAGCCATCCACCTGTTCCCGGCTCCGGAGGTCGTAGCCTTCATATCCGCTCACATCCCGGATCAGGTCCATCATCGGCAGGGTGCCGTACAGCTTCAGCCCGGAAGACTCCAGGAATTCCGACAGCTGATCTGTGTTGTAGAAATCAATCCGTTCGCCACAGTACGGGCAGTCCAGATACGCCATGTTTTCCAGGATACCCAGAACAGGAACATGCATCTGTTCACACATGTGCACAGCTTTGGACACAATCATGGAGACCATGGGCTGAGGTGTGGAAACCATGATCACACCCTGGACCGGCAGCTGCTGCAGAATGGTCAGCGCCACATCTCCGGTTCCGGGAGGCATGTCGATCAGCAGCACATCCAGGTCGCCCCAGATCACATCTGTATAAAACTGCTTGACCACGTTGCCGACGATCGGACCCCGCCAGATGACCGGGTCATCTTCGTTCTTCAGCAGGTAGTTCAGGGACATTACTTCGATTCCCTCCTGTGTCTTCACAGGAATGATTTCGTTCTCGCCCGTAGCATAGGCCTTTTCCGATTCAATGCCAAAGAGCCGCGGAATACTGGGACCGGTGATATCGGCATCCATGACACCGACCTGCAGTCCCATCTGTTTAAGGGCACGGGCCAGCAGGACTGTAACAGTGGATTTTCCCACACCGCCTTTGCCGGATAAAACGGCAATCACGTGTTTTATATGGTTTTTGGGATTCGTCTGCACGGAGCACAGTGTGCTGTCTTTCGAGCAGTTCCCTTTGGACGGACAACCTTCACAAGACATGTTCATCTTCCTCCTTCTGACTGTCAGAGTTCATCATACTGCCAATGTGTCCGGTTCGCCAAGTCTGCAGCCGGAATCACCGGATCTTTCTTCGTTTCCATCACCCGCAGCCACACCGATCCACAATGGCGGTTCCATGACCAGTCCCCCGGTCCGGCCATTTTTCCTGGCTTCCACCAGCAGAGACTTGCATAAACTGTCACGTCGGTCATACACCAGCTGCAGGCGTTTGACAATCAGGTGATGCTTTTCCAGCACCGTCAGGATCTCCTGCAGTCTGTCCGGCCGGTGCACAAGATAGAACCGGCCTCCGTCATTCAGAAACCGGGAAGCCGCTTCGCAGAGTTCTCCCAGGGTCAGGTGAAACTCGGCTCTTCCCTGCTGCCGGAGTGTCAGCGGGGTCTTCCGGTCGGTTGCCTGCAAAGAGAAATACGGCGGGTTGGAGATCACCACATCGGCTTTCCGGTCCATGACCTGCTGCACCGGCTGCTCCAGGATCTCCCAGGGACTGCGGCAGACAGACAGGTTTAGTCTTGCCACCTGAGCCGGTTCATGCAGCAGTTCAATGCCGGTCATGAGGGCAGGATGGCTGTCATCGGCATACACCAGCAGCACTCCGTTGTTGGTTCCGATATCGATCACGGTTTCTCCGGGCCGGATTACCATGAATTTCGCCAGCAGCGCTGTATCTGTGTTGAACCGGAAATGATCCGGGTGCTGCCAGATCCGCCGGGCCGGATCCAGAAACCAGTCCTGTCTGAGCGGCTTTTCTGCTTCCATTGCGGGCCCTGTTTTCTTTTCCAGTCCTGACTCAGTCATTCTCTGTTCCACCCTGCATCTCGAAAGGCCCGGTCTGATCCCTATGGTCCGGACGGTCACCGACAGAGGCTGTCTGTTCCCGTTCATCCACTCCTGCCGATCCGGGCTGCTCGCCTTTTTCCTCCCGCTGTTTCAGCAGATCCCCGGCTGTGGTGAATACGGACTGATCAAACTTGCGGTTCAGCAGATTCACAACATCCCGGGCGGTATCCTGTACAGGTTCAAAAATCGTCGGCTGCATCAGGATCTTGTCCGCATCCTGCAGGGATCCCATGCTGACACCCATATGCCGGTATCCCTCCGGCTCGAAGTTCTGCTCAATGATTGACTGCACTGTCTCGAAGACCGGCTCGAACTGATCGGTATATTCCTCCAGTGTCCGGGACCGCACTTTGTTCCGGAAGTCCACATCCCGAAACACCACACTGATCAGCATGCCTTTCTGCCCCTCCTTCTGCAGGCGCCTGACCAGTTCCCTGCACAGATCCCTCGCAAAGCTCAAAGACTCTTCCAGGGTGTAAATATCCACTGTCAGCGTCCGGGAAACAGAGACAGACTTGTGGGTGGAGGAAAACTCCAGTTTGTCCGGGCCATTGCCCCGGGCCTTGCGGATCATGGACAGGGCATTTTTTCCAAGGATCCGGCGGACAGCCTCTTCATTCTCCGGATCCGCCAGGTCGCCGATGGTGTCCACACCGGCTTTTTTCAGCAGCGGCACGGTTTTCTTTCCGATTCCCACCATATCGCTGATGTCCAGGGGCCAGAGCTTGGCCGGGACCTCGGATTTGCGCAGCACAGTGATGCCCATGGGTTTGCGCATGTCGCTGGCCATTTTCGCCAGAAAGCGGTTGGGAGCCACGCCGATGGAGCATTTCAGCCCCAGTTCCTCATAGACCGCTGTCTGGATTGCCACAGCCAGGTCCAGAGGCCGCTTGTACCTGCGGATCGGGTCGGTCACATCAAGAAAACACTCATCGATGGAAACCGGTTCGAGCATGGGAGAAAACCGCCGGAGGATCCGGAAAAACTCCCCGGAGAGCCGACGGTAATAGGCATGGTCTCCCGGAACAATGATCAGGTCCGGATCCAGCTGCCTGGCCTGGAACACCGGCATGGCGGAATGGATGCCCAGGGCCCTGGCAGCGTAATTGGCTGTGGACAGCACGCCTCTGGAAGACAAAGAGCCCACTGCCATGGGCCGCTCTTTGTATTCAGGATGACGCAGTTCTTCAGCACTCGCGAAGAATGCATTCAGGTCAATGTGAAACAGGACTCTGGCCATCCAGAACCTCCTTCTGAAGTTCCCGCATTCCATCCACGGCCTGTTCGGTGGCGTGACCATGGGCCATGATGGCCAGTTCGCGGAGTGTTTCCTCATGATCCAGCTCGCTGATCCGGGTCAGTGTGGTCTGACCGTCTGATTCCTTGGATACGGTGAAATGCCGGTCAGCCCAGACAGCGACGCTTGCCAGGTGCGTAATGCACAGCACCTGCCGATTATCTGCGATTTTGTGCATCTTGGACCCCATGGCCAGTGCCACTTTGCCGGATACACCGGTATCGATTTCGTCAAAAATGATGGTGTCAATGCCTTCTCTGGTCTGAAACACTGTCTTCAGCGCCAGCATGAGTCGTGACAGTTCACCGCCGGATGCCGACTGTCTGACAGGTGTCAGCGGCTGGCCTGGGTTCATGCTGGCATAAAAGGTGATGTCATCCATTCCCGTCTCTCCGGGGGTTTTGTCCGTCCGCCGGATCTCAAACCGGGCATGTTCCAGCATCAGGTCTCTGGCATGGGAGAGGATCTGTTCCTGCAGTTCCGGTATGACGGCTTCCCTGGCTTTGGACAAAGCCCGGGCTTTTTCCACATAAGCTGCCAGAGCCGCTTTTTTCTGTTTTTCCAGTTTATCAAACAGGTCCTGGCGGTGAAGGATCCGGTCCACCCTTGTTTCCAGTGCCTGGCGTTTCTCCATCATGGCTTCCCGGCTGCCCCCGTATTTCCGGTACAGGCGCTTCAGCTGATACTCCCGGTCCTGCATCGCATCCAGGTCCCGTGCCTGGTCCCGCACACTGTCGAGCTGTTCCTGGGCTTCCTCTCCCACAGATTCCAGCTGGTAGTACAGGGACTGGATCTCATCGCTACGGCCGGCCAGCCCTGGGTTTTTCTTCATGACCCTCGCCAGTTCATAGACACTCTCCAGGATGCCGCCGTCTTTTTTCAGCAGTCCCAGGATCTCCCGGACTTCTTCTTCCGTTTTCTGTGACCGGCTGGCATTCCTGATGGATTCCTGGAGCTGTTCCAGTTCCCCTTCCCCGGCTTTTGCGGAATCGATTTCATTGAGCTGTGCGGTCACAAACTCCAGCTCTTCATCGGAGTATGTTTCGTTCTGTGCCTGCTGCAGCGCCTGTCTGGCCGACGCAAACTCCTTCCATGCATCCTGGACACCCTGTCTGTCGACGCCTGCATACTGATCCAGCAGATCCAGCTGCACAGCCGGATCCATCAGCTGAATGGTATCCAGCTGGGAGTGAATGTCGATCAGGCGTGCTGTGAGCTGGCGGATGAAACCAAGGGTCGTGATCTGTCCGTTCAGACGGACCTGTGACTTGCCTGCGGCATTGACTGTTCTGGTGATGGTCAGCACTTCCTCAGGCTCAAACCCATGTTCTAACAGCAGCGCATCTGCAGCGGGGCTGGAGGTCAGGACCATGCGCAGCACGGCTTTGTCCTGTCCCTGGCGGACGATGCTGCCCTGGATCCGGCCGCCACACAGATAGCCGATGGCATCGATCAGCAGCGATTTGCCAGCCCCGGTTTCACCGGTGATGACCGACATCCCGTCTTCAAACTCCACTGAGGCTTTGTCGAACAGAATATAGTTCTGTACAGTGATCTGCTCGATCATCGCATTCTCCTTTCCCAGGCATACAGCATGGCTTCGCGGTTTCCGCTGCGGCCCGGCAGGATGTCATCCACAATCCGGACATGGACAAAATACTGCAGAAGCCACGTTTTCATGTCCTGGATGATCCTCGAGCGCAGCCGGTCATCCCGCAGCACCCCGTGTTTGTTCAGGGCTGCAGGGCCGCATTCAAACTGCGGCTTCACCAGGACAGCCAGGTGTCTGACAGCGAACCGCTGCAGCAGCGGCTCCAGGACCGTTTTCGCAGAGATGAAGGATACATCCATGCACAGAAACTCCGGAACATCCGGAAGGTCCTGTGGCTGCAGATCCCGGGCATTGACGCCTTCCATCTTCACCACCCGCGGATCCCGGTCCAGTTTGTCCGCCAGCTGAAGGTGTCCCACATCCACGGCATAGACTTTCGCAGCCCCATGCTGCAGGCAGACATCGGTGAATCCGCCAGTGCTGGCCCCGATGTCCAGCACCGTCTGTCCATGCAGATCAATGCTGCACACATCCACCGCCTTTTTCAGTTTGGCCCCTGCACGGGAGACGAATTCTACTTCAGCCGGCAATATGGTGACCTGTTCCGGATCGGATACATCCAGACTGGGCTTGCTCACCGGTTTGCCATCCACCTGGATCCGGCCTGCACGAATGGCATCCTGTGCCTTCGCACGGGAGCCCATGGTTTCTGCCAGCAGCCTGTCCAGTCTCATGACAGGCTCCCGTTCCCGGAGGAAGGCCCGGGTTCCCCGCTGGACGGGTGTACACCGGCATCGACCGGCCGGGGTCCCTCCGCCTGGCGGTTGTCAGAGCCTGATTTCCGTTCGATCCAGTCAAAGAGATCCTCCAGAGATATGCCTTCCTCTTTGCGAAGCGCACGGACGCTGCCATGAGGAATGAAGGCATCCGGCAGACCGATTACATGAAACGCCGGAACGGGATCCCCGTTTTTTGCCAGGCAGTCGCGGATCGCGGAAGACAGTCCCCCCTGGGATACATCGGTCTCAAACACCGTGACAGGCAGCCCCATGGCAAACAGTTCCCGGATCATGGCTTCATCCACCGGCTTGAAAAACCGGGCATTCACCACACGGAGTCCGGTTCCGTTGACCTTTGCCTTTTCCCGCACCCGGTCGACTTCCGGACCATAGGTGATCACGATTTGTTCCGGGGTCCCTTCATCAAACCATGTCCAGATCCCGGTTTGAATTTCTTCCAGGACATCCTTCCGCTTTGCGGCGGTCGTACCCCGCGGATAGCGGATGAAACAGGGATCACTGTGCAGGAAGGCAGAATACACCAGATCCTGGGCTTCCTGTGCATCCTTCGGCTGGCAGATCACCACATCCGGAATCGTCCGCAGAAAGGCGATATCATAAATGCCCTGGTGCGTGTCTCCGTCTTCCCCCACCAGTCCTGCACGGTCCACGCCAAAGACCACAGGCAGGTGCTGTCTGGCGACATCGTGCAGCACCTGATCATAGGCCCGCTGCAGAAAACTGGAGTAAATGGAGACAAAGGGCCGCAGCCCGCCGGCCGCCATGCCGCCGGCCGCCGTCACGGTATGTTCCTCGGCAATGCCGCAGTCAAAGAACCGGTCCGGATATTTTGCGGCAAACTGCAGGAGCTTCGATCCATTGGCCATGGCAGGCGTGAGCACCGTAATGCGGGGATCCTTTGCAGCGAGGCGGCTGACGGCATCCGCAATGATCAGGGACCAGCTTTCCTCACCGGCACATCCGCTGCTGCGGAAGCGGCCGGTTGCCGGATCGAAGGGAGGCACCCCGTGCCACTGACCGGTTCTGTCCTGCTGCGCGGGTGCGTAGCCCATTCCCTTCCGGGTTCTGACATGCACAACCACCGATCCATGATGTTCCCTGGCTGTCTCCAGCGTCCGGATCAGTTCCGGCAGATTGTGACCGTCCACCGGCCCCAGGTAATCCAGCCCGAACTGCTGAAACAGACCGCCATCCACCAGACTGTCCCGCAGGACATCCCGGATGGAAGACAGACCATTGAGCAGCGCCGGAGAAGGCTCCAGTCCCGCCTTGACGTCCCGCTTCACAGACCGGTACGCCCTGGAAGACCGCAAAGTCGTCAGGTGATTTTTGAAGCCGGCATGGTTGGGGGAGATGGACATGTCATTGTCGTTGTAGACAATGATGACTTTCTCCTTCCGCATGCCAATGTTGTTCAGTGCCTCCATGGCCATGCCGCCGGTCAGGGCCCCGTCTCCGATCACCGAAATGACCTCTCCGGATTCCTTCTGCAGATCCCTCGCAACGGCCAGTCCGAGGGCTGCCGACAGAGAGGTGCTGGAATGTCCGGCTTCCCAGGGATCATGGGGACTTTCTTCCCGCTTCTGGAATCCCGACAGACCGTGCCGCTGACGAAGGGTTACAAACCGGGGAGCCCGTCCTGTGAGGATCTTGTGGACATAGGACTGGTGTCCGACATCAAACAGCAGCCTGTCTTTCGGAGACTCAAACACATAGTGCAGAGCCAGTGTCAGTTCCACGATTCCCAGATTGCTGGAGAGATGCCCGCCGGTTTTGGACAGGGACTGGATCAGGAAACTGCGGATCTCCTGTGCCAGGGATTCCAGCTGCGGGATGGACAGCGTTTTCAGCTGGCCGGGGTCTTTCAAATCCAGTATCCGCATAGTTCCTCCTTTGCATCGTTTGCTTTGCAGCCGTTTTGTGGCGGTTGCAGACAGAATTCCTGCCTCCAGGATCCGGATGTCCTCAGCGGGACCGGTTCAGCAGCTGGTCAAACACTTTGACGAGTCGGTCGGGATCCATGTGCAGGGAGCCGGTCAGAAGCCGGATCCGCCTGTCCAGGTCCTTCACCATATCCCGGGCTGAGCCGAGTCCCAGGGTGCTGACAAATGTGGCCTTGCCGCGTTCCTGATCCGACAGAGACTTCCCCATGGCTTCTTCCGTGCTGGTCAGATCCAGAATATCGTCCTGAATCTGGAACTCGATGCCCAGTTTCATGCCGATTTCCTGCATCGTTTCCCGGTCCTCCGGATGTCCCGCCAGAACAGCCGCCATTTCCAGGGCTGCGGCGATCAGGCAGCCGGTTTTGTACCGGTCTATGTCTTCCAGCCGGGCGAAGGTGATATCCTGGCTGCCCTCGGCATCCAGGTCCAGGGTCTGTCCCAGGATCATGCCTTCCGGACCGGCATTCCTGGCCAGGATCTTTACCAGGTCCGGCAACACAGCCGGATCGCTGTCGGCAATGGTTTCAAATGCCTGCGTCAGCAGGGCATCACCGGCAAGGATCGCCGTGGCTTCGGAGAATGCCTTATGGGTGCTGGGTCTGCCGCGCCGGAGATCATCGTCATCCATGGCCGGAAGATCGTCGTGGATCAGCGAATAGGTGTGAATCATTTCCAGGGCTGCGGCTGCCGGATAGCCCAGTGAACGGTCACAGCCATAGTCTTCCAGCGCTGCCAGCAGCAGGGCCGGACGAATCCGCTTGCCGGGTGCCAGCAGTGCATAGGACATGGCCTGCCTGGTTCTGGAGTCCGGTTTGTCCATGCTGGCAGTCAGCCATGTCTCGAAATCACGCATTGCCGGCTGTCTCCACGATCAGCGTGTTCATTTTGTTTTCAAATGCCTTCAGCTGCACTTCGCACTGCTGCGTCAGCTTCAGCCCTTCTTCGAAGAGCTCCATGGCTTTTTCCAGTTCCAGGTTCCCCGAATTCAGCTGCCGTACGATTTCATCCAGCCGCACCATCGCCTGCTGAAAGGTCAACTGTTGTGTTTCCATTGTTTATTGTTCCTCCTGCACATCGTGCCTGTCGTTTTTGCCGGCGACAGAACGGCCCTGATTCGTTTTCAGCACCTGAGCCTCCAGTGTTCCGTCATGCAGCCGGACATCCACCAGTGCCCCGGCCTGAATGTCTGCCGCGCTGTGGACCAGCTGTCCCTCTGCGCTCACGAGTGCATAGCCCCGGGACAGGACTTTCAGGGGACTGTAGGCATCCAGCAGGGAGGCATTTCTGCAAAGCCGGTCCCGCTGTCCGCGGGCAAACTCCTGCATGGACTGCCCGAGCATCTGATCCAGCTGCCCCAGCCGGACCAGTTCCACCTGGATCCTGGCCTGCGGGCTTTGCCTGTTCAGCTGCAGACGAAGCGAAGCCAGCCGGTTCTGCTGCGCTGCCGCAAAGGATGCCTGAGCGGACTTCAGCCGGGTGCTGACGGCCGCCAGCTCCAGTTCCTTCTTCTGCGCCCAGGACAGTGGGTCTGCCAGATAGGGATTGGACTGGTACTGCAGCAGTCTGGCCGCTGCCTGATCCATGCGGGCATTCATGGACTGGATCAGCTGTGCCCGCTTCTGCTCAAACCACTGCCAGACCTCTTTCTGATCCGGGGTGATCCACTGGGCAGCAGCCGTGGGGGTGGCAGTGCGCTGGTCTGCCGCAAAATCCGCAAGTGTGGTGTCCACTTCATGCCCGACTCCCGTAACGGTGTATGTCTTCATGTGTGCCAGCCGTCTTGCGATGTTCTCGTCATTGAAACAGAACAGATCCTCGAAGCTGCCACCGCCCCGCACCAGCAGGATGGCATCCAGCCCGGCATCATCCGCCTGGTCAAGCGCCTTCAGAATGCTGGCCGGCGCCTGTTTTCCCTGCACCGTGGCCGGAAACAGAAACAGCTCGGCCATGGGCCAGCGGCTGGCAATCGTCCGCCGCACATCCTGCAGCGCAGCACCTTCCTTTGCGGTGATGATCCCGATTTTCTGGATCCCCCGGGGTTTGGGACGCTTGTTCAGGGAAAAGATCCCCTCGGCTTCCAGCTTCTTTTTCCGACGCTCCAGCTCCAGATACAGTTCCCCGACACCATCCGGTTTCAGGGCCCGCACATAAAACTGCAGGCTGCCCCGCTGTTCATAGACATTGACATCTCCGCTTGCGAGCACAGACATGCCTTCTTCCAGCCGGAAATTCATCTTCTGCACGTAGGAGCGGAACATGACACACGTCAGTTCGCTGGCTGCGTCCTTGATGGAAAAATAGTAGTGACCGCTCCGGTGTCTGGTCAGATTTGAAATCTCGCCCTGGATCCAGGCACCATCCAGCCGAAGGTTCTGCTGCAGGCAGGTTTTGATCCGGGTGACCAGAGCCGAAACCGGCACGACCAGCTGTTCGCTCATAGCCGGTCCAGAATGCCGTTGATGAGCTTGTAGGAGTCCTCGTCCGAATATTTGCGGGCCAGCGTGACTGCCTCGTTGATGACCACCGGTTTGGGTGTTTCGTTATACAGGATTTCCTGCATGCTCATGAGAAGGATCGCCAGGTCCAGCTTCGAGAGACGGTCCACTGACCAGTCACTGCGGAGCATGCTCTGCAGTTTTTGCGTCAGTTCCTGTTCGTGTTCCACGGTTCCCATGGTCAGGGCATACAGATAGCCGTCGATCTGATTCGAGTGTGTGATGTCAAAGACTGCCTGGCGGATGTCTCTGTCCATCAGCAGGTGCTGATACAGAGCCTCCATGGCGATTTTGCGCATTTCACTGCGTGACAGTTTGGATGTGTCCATTTTCTTACATTCTCCCATTATCTAAAAAGAGGAAATCCTGCGATTTCCCCTGTTAAAACAAGAACCCTACGACTTCGATTTCGATGGACTCGGGCTTGTAGTCCGTCATGTACGAAATGCTTTCAAAGATCTGGTTCTGCAGGCTGGCGCAGATATCAGTGACATTCGTGTTGTACTGGATCCTCACGGGAACAGTCAGCCACAGCTGGTTGTCTTCGATTCTGGTCTGCACGCCGCCCTTGAACGGCTTGGATCCCTCGAACAGCTGCACATTTTCCGTTTCATCAATCACATTCGTGGCGATGGTGGAAAATACGCTGCGGTTCAGGTTGATCGTGCCCAGGGAATCCCTGGAAGGTAACTGTATGAATTCTTTTGCCATGCTTTCACCTGTTTCTACGAAGTCATTTTATACCACAAGCCATATCCTTGTCACGCCCCCGGTCCCGGCAGACTCCCTGCCGGCTTTCGGCCGTGGCATACACGCCATCGGGATCCGGGTCATGTCCGTCCAGCACCTGTCGGGACTGCGCTTCGTCTTTGACAAGCTGCGATTTCAGGGCCTCCGGTCCATCAAACCGTTTCTCGGGACGCAGCCGCCTCGAGAAATAAAACCGGACCCGCTGTCCATAGAGATCCGAGTCGAAGTCGAACAGGAATGCTTCCACTGTCTGTCCGGCGCCGGTGAAGGTCGGGTTGACGCCGACGCTGATCATCGCCTCATGGATCCCGCTGTCCGTCTGCACAAACCCGGCATAGACACCTCGGGCCGGCAGAAGATAGCCGGGATCGGGCTGCAGGTTGGCGGTGGGAAAGCCCAGAAGCTTCCCGCCCCGTCCGAAGCCATGGACAATCAGACCGGGAACCGAATAATCCTGGCCAAGCATGGCTGCTGCCGCTTCCACATTCCCGCCACGGACTGCCTCTTCAATGCGGGTGCTGGAAATCTTGCCGTCCAGGTCCGTCACCGCCTGCACGACAGAATGTGCGAACCCGGCTTTGGTCAGGGACTGCACAGAGCCGGCATTGCGGGCGCCATAACGAAAATCAAATCCTGTCACGAGATAGTCCACGTGCATATCTTTCAGCACCTGGTGGAATCCATCCGGGCTCAGGGAGGCAAACGCGCGTGTGAAGTCCAGGATGCAGAACAGGTTTGCTCCCAGCGCTTCGGCGGTTCGTTCCCGATCCTCCAGGCTCTGGATATGCTCCAGCGGTTCACCGGGCCGGAACACTGCCCAGGGATCGGGATCGAAGGTCAGCACCCCCCAGAGAAGGCCCAGGCGTTCCGCCTGTTTCTTCGCCTCAGTCAGCAGGGCACGATGACCCTGGTGAAATCCGTCAAAGAATCCTGCTGCCAGGACCGAATGGGGAAGGCATGGAATACTGGTGTAGGAAAACCGGAAGATCTGCATCACCACAACCCCCTTGCACAGGCAAACACATCTCCGTGATCCCGGTCATAGACAGCAAGCGCATGACCATCGCTGTCCAGAACCAGCACTCTGTCATCTGGGGTGTTCAGACGTATATGCCTGCCGTTTCTGATATCCGACAGATCCACCTGTGCACTGTCTGCTGCGGGTATGGTCTCCAGGACTCGTTCGATGGGATGGACGGTATGACAGTCGGCGTGCAGCGGTTCTGCCTGTTCCAGTGTAAACCCTCCGGCTCTGGTCCGGCGAAGGGACTTCATGTGACCGCAGTTCCCTGTCGCTCTGGCCAGATCACGGCAGAGGGCCCGGATATATGTCCCGGAGGAACAGGAAACCCGGAACCGGAGATCATCCTCGTCCAGAACCTCTGTGTCATAGATCGTCACATCTGTGTAGACTGCCGGCACCTCCTGTCCTTTCCGCTGGTAGTCCATGAGCTTTCTGCCGGCAATTTTCTTTGCCGATGTCGTGGGCACCTGCTGGTGCAGAGGGCCTTCGAACTTCTTCAGCTCCTGATCGAGGGAGAAATCCCGGTTCACGGGAGCCGTACGGACAACCGTTCCGGATGCATCATCCGTATCTGTTTCCGATCCAAGTGCGAGTTCGGCAATGTACTCCTTGTCAGTATCCGGCAGAAACTGCAGGCACTTGGCCGCTTTCCCGGCCAGGATCACCAGGACACCCGATGCATCGGGATCCAGGGTACCGGTATGCCCGAATTTCTTCTGTCTGTATTTTCGACGCAGGGTGGCGATCACGTCGTGGCTTGTCATCCCCGCAGGCTTGTCAATCACCAGGATCCCGTCCAGGGATGCTGTCTGTGTCTCTTTCATAGCTATCACCGTACCCATTTTACCGGTTTTGTCCCACAGGGGAAGCAGCATTCGCCCGTGGCTTTACCTTTGCAGGCTTTCCTGTCAGAATCGGTTCGGATGCAGGAGGAACCCGCAATGAAAATCCAGACCATTCTCCGGGGGATCCGGCAGGCGGACAACCGCTTCGGCCTGATCCGCCCCGGTGACAAAATAGCTGTGGCCGTATCGGGAGGGAAAGACAGCATGCTGCTGCTGACTGCCCTGCGGCAGTACCAGAAGTTTCCGCATACAGACTTCGAGCTCGTTGGCATACACGTGGATGTCGGGTTCGAAGAATTCGACCATGACCTCATGACCGGCTACTGCCGGGATCATGATCTGCCGCTGTACATCGAAAAAACCAGGATCTTCCCGATCCTGGAGCTGGACAAAAACCGCGGCACACAGGGACAGATCCAGTGTTCCCTGTGTTCGAAGCTGAAAAAAGGCGTCCTGTTTGAAACCGCAAAAAAACTCGGGTGCAACAAAGTCGCCTTCGGTCATCATGCAGATGATGCCATCGAAACGTTTTTCCTGAACATGATCCACGGATCCAAAGCCGCCACCTTCCAGCCTCTGCAGTACATGTCGCGGATGGACATGGACCTGATCCGGCCTCTGGTCCTGCTGCGGGAAAGCGAAATCGTCCAGGCCTGTCAGGACAACGGAATCCCCAGTGTCCGCCGGGTATGTCCCAATGACGGTTTCACCCAGCGGCAGAGCATCAAGGATGACCTGGAAGAGGTCTATCGCCGCTATCCGATGGCCCGCGACAATTTTCTGACTGTGCTGTCCAACTGTGACGAAAAGGGATTCTGGCATGATGCAGATTCGGAAAATGTCAGAACCGGCACAGTACACCGAAAGGACCAGCCGGAAAAGGAAGAAACCCCGGATTCTCATACCGGACCCATTCAGTGATTTGCCTGCAGCCCGCTGTTTTGCCTGGACAGCGGGTTTTTTCTGTCTGGTCTCAAGCTGCCTGCCCATGGAAGACTGAGCTGCCGGTTGCACCGGTACCGCGGCAAAGGCGGAAGGGTCAGCGGCAGGATGACACGGATGTAAGATTGCATCTTTCTCCGGCAACGTACAATGCTGCCATGAATGGATATATCGAGGTGATCCGGGATTCCTTTCTGTGGTTTCCCCTGGCAGCTCTGCTGTTTACAACACCCTACATTTTTTACAACTATCACAAATACGGCTCTGTGTGGTCCTTTCGGATCCTGGTGGTCTACTCCTTCATCCTCTATCTCATGACTGTGTATTTCCTGGTGATTCTGCCTCTGCCTTCCCGGGATGCTGTCGCCCATATGACCGGAAGGACCATGAACCTGGATCCCTGTGGTGTCATCCGGGATTTCCTGAAGGAACTGCCGGCCCATGGTGTCCTTCACAATCCGGCCCTCTGGCAGTTTGGCTTCAACATTCTCATGGTCGTACCTTTCGGAATGTATCTCAGATACTGGTTCGGCTGCTCCCTTCCCAGAACTTTCCTGTGGTCCCTGGGACTGTCGATGTTTTTCGAGCTCACCCAGCTGAGCGGACTTTACGGTCTCTATCCCCGGCCCTACCGTCTCTTCGATGTGGATGACCTGATTTCCAATACTCTGGGCGGCTGCCTCGGATGGCTGATCACGGGCCCCATTCTGGGGATCCTCCCCGCCCGCAGTCAGGTGGATGCCGCCAGCTACCGCTCCGGGCAGCATGTATCACCCCTGCGAAGGCTGTCCGCGCTGTTTGTGGATGCGCTTGTGATGGCGGTTCTATCCTTCTGGAGCCTTGGCTGGTGGCCGGAAATGATCACCGGCTATGTCCTGCTGGGCATGCTCGCAGGCCGCACCCCAGGCATGGCCGCCGTTTCTTTGCGGGTGGAGTCTGCAGACGGCCTGTCCGGACGGATGCTGCGAGGCATCTATCAGCTGGCAGGGTATCTGTGGCTGCCCATCCTTGGCGCCCGGCTTGGATATCCCTTCGATCTGGCCGCCTGGCTGCTGTGGCTCTTCCTCTGTCTGAGCGGGACAGCCAGTCTGCTGCAGGGGCGCCCAGGCTGGTTTGGCCTGTGGTCAGACAGCAGAATTGTATCTTCCATCCGGCAATGATAGATTAATGACATGGCAGAAAAGGAAATGAGAACTTTATCAAATGGTGTGAATATGCCGGAAATCGGCTTCGGCACATATCTGCTGGACAACCTCCAGGCACGTTCCTGTGTTGGTCAGGCTGTGCAGGATGGCTACCGTCTGATCGATGGAGCGGCGTTTTACGGCAATGAAACTGGGGTGGGACAAGGCATCCGGGATGCAATGCAGTCCGGTGTATCCCGTGAAGATCTGTTTGTCGTGAGCAAGGTATGGAAAGATTCCATGGGTTATGAACTGACCATGGCCTCTTTTGAGAAAACCCTGCGGGAACTGCAGCTTGAATACCTGGATCTGTACCTGATTCACTGGCCTTCCGGCGACCATGAACTGGACCGGTCGAGCTGGCAGGCCCTGATCGATCTCTACAAAAGCGGAAAAGCCCGGGCGATCGGCGTCTCGAATTTCAAGCCGGAGGATCTGATGCCGCTGTTCGATATGGAAATCGTGCCGATGGTGAATCAGATCATGGTGTATCCCGGGTGGAAGCAGGACACTGTGACATCATTCTGCCGGCAGCATGGGATCCAGGTCATGGCCTGGAGTCCGCTGGGCAGGGGGCGGGTCCTGAATAATCACCTTCTGCGCCAGATTGCAGCAGCATACGGGAAATCCACCGCACAGATCTGCCTCCGCTGGGAGATCCAGAAAGGATTCGTGCCGGTTCCCAAATCTGTCAGTCCGGCCCGCATCCGGGAAAACCTGGATGTCTTCGACTTCGAACTGACAACTGAGCAGATGCAGGCCATTGATTCCCTGCCGCCCATGGAGTAAAGAGGCAGAAAAGAAGAACTGTAACTCCCTGTTCGATGAAATCGGGCAGGGTATCTCAGCCGGATCTGAAAAAGGACCGGAATTCCACAGGAATTCCGGTCCTTTGCATTTCATCCAAATACCCAAGAACTGAGATTTTTCCCTGTATCTACAGGTGGGCTGACTGTGTCTGTTTTCAGGATCCCGGCAACGCAGTCGGTATTCAACACAAACAGGCAACGTCCGTCTGCCCGTATCTCTTCATGTAGGAAAAACTGTGATATCCTTGGGCAAATCCATCATAGTCAATTCGGGTCCTGAATACAAGCCAAAATCATTATGTATTGCAGCTTTTATAACAATCCATCTTTTTATGCATCCTTCAGGCTTTTCAGGGAATTCTTTCACAATAATTTCAGAAAACCGATTTCAAATGCCGTGTGCTCTTATCCACGGCTTCCTTCCATGATCCCTGTCTGTCTCCCTGCAGCTTCCTGCACAGCTTGTTTTTCCCTCTTGCCGGACACACCAGGAAAACCCGCAGACGGATCTCTCTGACCGCCTGCGGGATATGACTGTCTGCACAGATACCGTCTGGAACAGCCGGTCCTGATTCAGTCAGGTTTCTGCCTTATTTCTTTTCTGTCATAACAGCCAGCTTCAGTTCCTCCAGCTGTGCCTTATCCACCGGCGTCGGAGCCTTGGACATCGGGTCATTGGCTGCGGCATTTTTCGGGAAGGCTATGACATCCCGGATCGAATCGCTGCCTGTAAGGATCATCGCGATGCGGTCCAGACCAAAGGCCAGTCCCCCGTGTGGCGGCGTTCCATACTGGAAGGCATCAATGAAGAAGCCGAACTTCTTTTTGATGTCTTCATCCGACAGCCCCAGAATCTCGAAGATCTGCTTCTGCAGTTCATTGTCATGAATACGCAGGCTGCCGCCCCCCAGCTCATAGCCATTCAGCACGATGTCATAGGCATTCGCCTTCACGGCACCGGGATCAGTCGTCAGCAGCGGGATATCCTCTGCCTTTGGCTGCGTGAAGGGATGGTGACAGGCCGTCCACCGGTTTTCCTCTTCACTCCACTCGAACATCGGGAAATCCACGACCCACAGGAACGAGAATTCGTCCTTCTTCTTCAGGCCCATGATTGAGGCAATCTCATTGCGCAGGGCACCCAGGGCGTTGACAGTCTTCAGCCAGGAGCCGGACACAATGAACCAGGCATCACCTTCCTGCATCCCCTCCAGCAGGGCTGCCTTCTCTGCATCGGACAGAAATTTCGCAGCCGATCCATGCAGCTGTCCGTCCTGGATTTTCAGGACCACCAGTCCGGAACCGCCGTTTTTCTTCACAAATTCGGTATATTTCTTGATGTCCTTGTTGGACAGATGCTCCAGCCCGGACACCTGGATGCCCTTGATGGCTTCGGCGTCCTTGAACACCGCAAACTCCGTGTCTTTGAAGAGTGTCTTCAGGTCCTGCAGCTCCATGCCGAAGCGGTCATCCGGCTTGTCCGATCCATAGGTGTTCATGGCATCCGTCCAGCTGATCTGACGGAAGGGACGGGGCAGATCCATGCCCTTGACATCCTTCATCAGCTTCACGAGCATCTCTTCCATCATGGACATGATTTCCTGCTCATCCAGGAAACTGGTCTCCAGGTCCACCTGCGTGAAGTCAGTCTGACGGTCCGCACGAAGATCCTCATCCCGGAAACACCGGGCAAACTGATAGTAGCGTTCCAGGCCGGCAATCATGAGCAGCTGCTTGTACAGCTGGGGTGACTGCGGCAGGGCGTAGAAGCTTCCCGGGTGCACCCGGCTGGGAACCAGATAGTCACGGGCACCTTCAGGTGTGCTCTTGCCCAGCATGGGGGTCTCCACTTCGATGAAGCCGTGTCCGTCCAGGTACTCCCGCATCGAGCGCACGATCGCCGCGCGTTCCATCAGCCGTTTCTGCATGAGCGGGCGCCGCAGGTCCAGATACCGGTACTGCAACCGGGTATCCTCCAGCGCGTCGGTCTGATCGGCAATGATCAGCGGGGTGGTGGCAGCAGAGTTCACGATGTCAAAGTCCGTGACTTCCACCTCCACATCCCCTGTCGGCAGATCCGGGTTCTTGCTGGCCCGTTCCCGCACCTTTCCCTTGACATGCAGGATATATTCATTCCGCACATCCTTCACGGCGTCCTTTTTGTCCTCGTCAAACACCAGCTGGCAGATTCCCGTCCTGTCCCGCAGGTCAATGAAGCAGAGCTGGCCGAAGTTCCGCTTTTTGGAAACCCAGCCGACGAGCTCCACGTCCTGGCCAATGTGTTCCGGGCGCAGTGTCCCGTTTTCGATGTTTCTCATCATATCAGTGTTCTCCCCGGCATGCTTCGCACTGGCAGCCTTCTTCATGATCGTGGTGGTGATGGTCATCCCCGTCGGCATCCAGACCGTCGAGGTAGGCCACCAGATCGGCAGCCGCCACGGTCTCCTGTGTGCGGGTTTCCGTGGTCTTGACCGTCACCACGCCTTCCTCGAATTCCCGGCCGCCAATGATCAGCACATGCTTTGCATGAGCCCGGTCAGCCGCCTTGAACTGACCCTTGAAGCCGCGCCCCTGAAAATCCATCTCGGACTGATAGCCTGCTGCACGCAACTGTGTCAGGAGCTCGAAGGCATACATCCGGGCTTTTTCATCCAGGACCATCACATAGCAGTCCACGCCGGCTGCATCCTCCAGCGTGATGCCTTCTGCCTGCAGGGCGATGAGCAGCCGTTCCAGGCCCAGGGCCCAGCCAATGCCGGACATGCCTTCCGGGCCGCCGAAATATGGAATCAGGTTGTCATACCGGCCGCCGGCCAGCACCGTGGACTGGGCTCCCATTTGCCGGTTCTCCGACACGATTTCAAACACGGTGTGAGTGTAGTAGTCCAGACCGCGGACCAGGTCGTCCTCCACCTGATAGGGGATCTCCAGGCGGTCCAGGATTTCGCAGACTGTCCGGAAATACTCACGGGATTCGTCATTGAGGTAATCGGACATTCTCGGCGCCTGCTGCATGCACTCTTTGTCGTGATCCACTTTGCAGTCCAGGATCCGCAGCGGATTCTGCTCATACCGTCTCTTGCAGTCGGCACACAGCTCACCGACATACGGGGCAAAGTAGTCCTTCAGGGCTGCACGGTAGGCTGCACGGCTTTCATCGTCTCCCAGGGTGTTGAGCAGGATCCTGATGTCGGACAGCCCCAGGCTTTTCAGGATCGAATAGGCCAGGACCATGACTTCAGCATCCGCATAGGGGCTTTTCACGCCCAGGGATTCCACACCGAACTGGTTGAAAATCCGCAGCCTTCCCTTCTGAGGCCGCTCGTGCCGGGCCATGGGACCGAGGTAGTACAGCTTCATGGGCAGGTCCGGATCGGCATACAGCTTGTTTTCCACAAAACTGCGCACCACACCGGCCGTGCCTTCCGGACGGATGGTCAGGCTGGTCTTCGATCCCGGGAGCGTGAAGGTATACATCTCTTTGTTCACCATGTCGCTGGAGTCGTTTTCCCGCTTGAAGACATTGGTGTGTTCGAAAATCGGCGTCCGGATTTCCCGGAAGTCATACAGGTAACAGAAATCCTTCAGGTGCTGCTCCAGGGACTGCCAGGCCGGTGACTGTTCCGGCAGCAGGTCCGCGGTACCGCGGGGGATCTGATATGTCATGAGGGTTCCTCCTGCAGCGCACTGGCTGCATGTCATGTCTGTGAATCAATGAAACCGGGTCAGACTCAACTCGCCCGGTACAAAAAACGTCCCTGCCAGACAGGGACGAATGGGAAAGCAGCCGTGCTGACCGCTGCCGCTCTCCGGATCAGTTCAGGTTCGATACGTTGTGATATACGTTCTGTACGTCATCGACGTCATCCAGCAGGGTCACCAGACGGCGGAACAGTTCCAGGTCTTCGCCTTCCAGCTCCACTTCTTCGCTGGGCACCATCTTGGATTCCAGGACTTCATACTTCACATCCGGGATCAGCCTGTCGATGACTTCCTTGGCATCGTCCAGCTGTGTGGGGTCCACGGTGACGGTCATGTAGCCGTCTTCGATTTCGATGTCCTTGAGCTCGATGTCGTTTTCGATCATCGCATCCATCATGGCTTCTTCATCTTCAAACGGGATGACGATGACACCCAGGTATTCGTAGCCGAAGGAAACGGAACCGGCCACTCCCATTTTTGCGTGGGACTTATTGAAGCAGGCACGCAGGTTCGCAATGGTCCGGTTGGCGTTGTCTGTCAGACAGTCGATGATGATCGTGCTGCCGCCGCCGGAGCCGAACCCTTCATAGCGGGCTTCGCTGTAGGATTCATCCGCACTGGACTTGGCTTTGTCAATGGCACGCTTGATGACATCTGCGGGAACGTTGTTGGCTTTCGCCCGCTCGATGGCTTTTTTCAGCGTCTGGTTCATATCAGGGTTGGGGTCGCCGTTCTTGGCGGCCACCAGGATTTCCTTGGAGTAGCGGGAATAGATTTTCGCTTTCTGGTTCGCGGTTTTCTGCATGGCTGCAGCACGAACCTCAAAATGTCTGCCCATTAGTATCTCACCTTTCGCATTCGGTCAATATTTTACACGCTGGCTGTTTTTTATTCAACAGAGGCGTAAGCCGCGATGATTTTCGCCACCAGGGGATGACGGACGACGTCGCTTTCCGTCAGACGGATCACGGAGATGCCGTCGATGTCTTTCAGAAGATCCGCAGCCTGCACCAGGCCGGAGTCCTGCCGGCGGATCAGGTCGATCTGTGTCACATCACCCGTAACGATCATCCGGCACTGCTGTCCCATGCGGGTCAGGAACATTTTCATCTGTGCCTTTGTGGCGTTCTGGGCTTCGTCCAGGATCACCACGGCTTTGTTCAGAGTCCGGCCCCGCATGAAAGCCAGGGGTGCAATTTCAATGACGCCCCGTTCCAGATAGCGGTCCACGGTTTCCTGTCCCAGCATGTCATACAATGCATCGTAAAGGGGGCGCAGGTAGGGATCGACTTTTTCCTTCATATCGCCCGGCAGAAAGCCCAGGGATTCCCCGGCTTCCACCGCCGGTCTGGTCAGGACGATCCGCTCGATGTTTTCCTTTTTCAGCTGCTGCACAGCCCAGGCCACGGCCAGGTAAGTCTTGCCGGTTCCGGCTGCGCCCACCGCAAAGACGATGTCGCTGTCTTCAAACGCACTGGTCAGCCTGGCTTGTCCTGCGGTCCGCGGGTAAATTGGCCGGCCGGTTTTGGTCCTGGCCACCGGTTTCAGGTTTGCAGCTGAAAACTGGGACAGCTGTCCGGATTTTGCCAGAGAGCACAGATATTTCATGTCCGCCGTGGAGAGCTCCAGGCGCTCGTCAATGATGTCCAGTGCCTTGTTCAGCACTTCCAGGATTGCTGCTTCGTCCTCCGGCTTCACTTCCAGGACCTTCACCTGATGCCCGCGCAGAAGCACCGGCACATGGAAGGCCTGTGAGAGCACGTCCAGGTTTTCGTCGTGATTTCCTGCCAGCACCTGCATCAGCGACATATCATAGTCTTTGCAGTCCAGGGTCAGAGTCTTGGTTTCCATAACAGTCCTTTCAAACAAAAAAATCTGCAGATGCAGATTATTTTCTTATTTTCCTCTACGGGCTTTGCGTGCAGCTTCAGATTTCAGCTTGCGGCGGACACCCGGCTTCACGTAAAATTCTCTTTTACGAGCCTCGGCAAGGGTGCCGTTGCGGGACACCTGACGCTTGAACCGGCGCAGGGCGTCATCGAGCTGTTCGTTCTCTTTGACAACAACTTTAGGCATGCAGACAAACCTCCCTTCCCAAGTCATACAAACAGAGTATAAACGGACGCATTCCAGAATGCAAATGATTTTGATTCGCGGGATCTGTGGCAAGGCTGAAATGAACCTGGCGGACACATATCCTGTGGACAAAAAAGTCTTTAAACAGGTGCAGGCAATACTGAAGCTGACAGGATTCTGGCAGAAAGGAGTATCCAGCCAGTATCCTGTCATTTTCTTAATGCGATATACTATGTTGTTGGTTTGATTTTTGGTATGTTCGAAGCAGAGAGGCGGAATGCCATTGAACAGTCATTTCCTTCTGCCTGGCAGATGCATCAAAGCCGTTCGCTCTGTGTTCCTGCTTTCCGTGATTCCCGGTTCTTCGGGATGCACAGATTCTCCGCCTGCAAAAGAAGAAGCAGAATCCGGAAAGCCGGATGCGTCAGTCATCAGACGACCACGGAATCGTACCGTACCAATCGGACTGGCCGGATTACAATTACGGCAACTGGAAAGATGCCATTGCCAATCCCACAAAATATGCTAAAGTTGCAAAATGTATTGTTGAGGCAACCGGTTTGAATCTGACAGATGCTGTCAAACTTCTTAGCGGTCAAATTACATTCCGGGCTGTGGCTGCTCAATTTGGTATCCAGATTGCCTGGGATTTCACAATCTGTTTGTGGGGATGAAACCCATAATTTCATTGGACATCGAACAATCAGACTGATACTGCCCAGTCACCATCAAGGAGGACATCCATGAAACACGCATTCCTCTGGATCATGACACTGATTGCCATCACCGTAGCGGCAGTCCTGATGATTTCGCCGCCGGCAGACATGGCAGAGTTTATCCGCAGCAGGCTGGAGGACAGCGGGATGAACTGGACCGGTCTGATCACTCTGGCAGTTCTGGGGCTGACTCTGATCGCGGTATACATCTGTTTGTCCAGCAAATTCCCGGCTGTGAAAAACCGCATCTGGATCCCTCTTGGCTGGATCTGGGAGCTGGCCTTTCTCATCCTGTGTTATGGAAAACCGCCAGAGCTGCCCGATCGACTGCTCCAGCATTTTGGCTTTTCCATAGTCATGGGCATCGGACTCTGGATCATGCTGAAACAGCAGGGCCGTTCGGGCTCTGACAGTTAAGGTCCTGATTCTCATCGACATTGAAAAGAGCGCATCGGATCATATCTCTGATTCCAGATGCGCTTTTTATTTCCACCATCTACAGACCGAAGGCTGTCAGCTGCTCCGGGTCTGACTGGCCTTCCACCACATTTTTCCATTTTCGAACTCATACAAAATGCTGCCTTCATCCGCCAGATACGAAAGGAAGGAACGCACAGTGCTTCCCACCAGCACGTACTGGGCCGGATCCAGACGGATGCCATACAGACCGCACAGAGCTGCCAGGATGTCTTCGAAGGTTTTGGGTTCAGCCAGGATCTCCAGGATCTGATGGAGCAGAGCTTTCGTATGATCCTGGTTGAAAGCCGCCAGTTCCCGGATGTCTTCTGTCACTGGGGCATGCGCGGGAACAAACACAGCCGCCTGCATGTCCCGTACCCTGTCCAGCGTCTCAAGATATGCCCGGACATCATACACAAAGGAGATGCCATACTTCTTCAGCGTTTCCCGGGAGTTCAGGCAGTCAGCCAGAAAGACAACATCATCTGCAGTCCGAAATCCCTGCATCTGGAAAAAATGCCCCGGCAGATCTATCATCTCCAGCCCTTCTGGCAGGACATGCGGCGTCAGTTCCCGGCAGTCACAGGGTTGGGCCATAAGAAACTTGTGTCGCAGTGCCTTGAAAGGATACCCACCATAAAGAAAGGAAGGCTCCAGCGCGGGCCATTTCGTAAAGGCGCATTCCATGCCAGGCGCATAGATCCTGCAGCCGGTGCGGTCCTGAAGAAATCTGCAGCCACCGATGTGATCCGCGTTGGAATGGGTAATGTAAATGGCCGCCAGCTGCCAGTGATTCCGGTCCAGCACCTGGTGAATTTTTCGTCCGGCTTCCTTGTCGCTGCCGGCATCGATCAGCACGACCCGTGTATCATCCAGCTGATACAGTCCCACTCTGGCCGGCGACTCAATGGTCCAGGTCCTTCCTTTTATATGCGTGAGTTCATACATGCTCTGTCCTTCCCTTCCTTTTCATTTCCAGTACATCTTTGCTTCTGCGTGGCATCCGTCAGCCATGGTACTGGATGATGTTCACAAACCGGCATCCATGTCCGCCGGCCCGGTAGCTGTGATCCAGATCCGCCATGAATCGCAAAGCCTGCAGTTCCTCCAGCATTTCCTGGCTGCCACCCGCTGTCATGACCAGCGTTCCCTGTTCCAGGAGGATCGTTTCCTCCGTTCCCGCTGCATGAGGCGGTGAAGAATGGACACAACCAGGTTCCAGACTCACCCGCCAGATCTCTGTTCCGGTGTTCGGATCGAAGGGAAACAGCAGCCAGGCCTTCATCCGTCCGTCTTCTGCTTCAACCGGCCTGTCCGGTACCACTTTCTGCATCCGGCGCTCCGGTTCCTGCAGCAGACCGGAGAGCGGGATCTGCAGCCCCGAAGCAATTTTCCACAACGTGCTGATGGTGGGAACCGAGGCTTCCCGTTCGATCTGCGACAGCATTGGGCGTGATACTCCCGTCAGGGCGCTCACCTGTTCCAGAGACAGGCCTCGTTTCCGGCGGATGAATTTCAGGCTGCTCCCTGGTCTGGGGACAGTGGATGCAGATTGTTCCGTACAAGCTGTTGTATGTGATGTTTTCATATTTCCAATATAACAGAATCCGTGTCAGTCGCAACTAAAAAGCTGCACATTTGAAAACACCCCTGACAGCCATTTATATGGGAGAAATGCGGTTTGAAAAACAGCGCCGGCGAAACCTGAACGACAGATTCTCCGGCGCTGAATGACATGCTGTTTTCCGGTCTCGGTCCCACAGTGTTACGACTGCAGAACCATGCCTTCCGGCATTTCTGCCGGACTTCGGTCTTCTTCCTCTTCCTGAGGATGCGGGACCTGGTTGATATTGTACTTGGTTTCGTATTGCGACAGCAGGTCGGCATATTCGCTTCGTGACTGCTCCTGGTACTTGCGCAAAAACCGGTGGACATTGAAGTCCTGCTCCGCCTGCTTCACCATATCCAGGGCAATGTTGGCACAGTGATCCACGATGCGCTGCATATTCACCAGCATTTCACTCTGGATGAACCCCATTTCCATGGAGCACTTTCCTTCCTGCAGCCGGCGGATATGCCGCTTCTTGATTTCATCCGCAGACACTGTCACCAGTTCCCGCAGCGGGAACACCCGTCGGATGGACTGCACATCATCGTTCTCGAAGGCTTCCACCGTCAGGTCAATGCTTTCCTCCACGGCCGCGCTCATGATCGCCAGCTCATCCCGGGCCTCCAGAGAGAAGTTTTCTTTCTTCTGGTTCACCGACCGGGCCAGGTTCGCGATCTCCAGGGCATAGTCGCCAATGGATTCAAAATCGCCAATGGCCTGCAGGCTCTTGGATATGGAACGGGACTGGTCTTCGCTGATGGCCATCGTCATGATCGCCACCAGGTATTTTCCCAGCTTGTCCTCGTATTTGTTCAGGGTCTTCTCCAGATGCTCCACTTTCCGGTACCCTTCATCGGAATAGTCCTCCAGCAGCCGGATGGCGCGGTGCACATTTTTCTGCGCCTTCAGCGCCATGCCTTCCATGACCTCCATGGCCCGCTGATAAGCCAGTTCGGGGTTCTGCAGGAGTCTGGAATCCAGCTTCTCGAAATCCGGCTGGTCCTCTTTCTCGGCTTCGGTTACCGGCATCAGCAGCATGATCAGGGCCCGCACGCCATGCACAGCCGGCAGCATGAGCGTCATGGTAATGGCACGGAACAGTGTGTTGGTGGCTGCAATGGTGAAGGGATCCATGACCAAATCATTCAGGTGCAGCACACCCAGCATCTCCAGCGGGTAATACACCAGGGCTCCCAGCATCATGCCCAGTACGGAGACCACAAGATAGGCCAGACTGGTTCTCTGCCCCGCCCGGCTGGATCCCATGGCTGCCAGCAGCACCGGGAAGGAAGCCCCGATTCCAATGCCCATGACCATGGGGAAGGCCCCCTGGAACGTGATGGCGCCGGTAGTCGACAGGGCCTGGATGACGCCCACGGCCGCGGAACTGGACGGCAGAATGGCCGCAAAGGCGATGCCAAAGAGCCCTGCCAGCGCCGGGTTGTTGAGCGCCACCATGGTGTCAATGAACACGGGGTTGGTCCGAAGGGGTGCAACGGCACCGGACATCATGGACATGCCGGCCATCAGCACCGCGAATCCCAGCAGGATGGAGCCTGTGTGCTTCAGGACATCCTTTTTCGCAAACATATGCAGCAGCATACCCGCCACTGCAACCACCGCTGTGATCGTGGTACTCGAAAAATAGGAAGCCCAGCCAGCCCCTTCCACATAGGACAGGGATACGATCCAGCCGGTGATGCTCGTGCCGATGTTGGCACCCAGGATCACGGCAATGGCCTGGGTGAACTTCATCATTCCGGAATTCACAAAGCCGATGACCATCACCGTGGCGGCGCTGGATGACTGTACGGCACAGGTCACGGCTGTTCCCAGCAGGAAGCCTTTCAGCGGGGTATTGGTGAGTTTGTACAGGATCATCTCCATTTTGTTGCCGGCGACTTTTTTCAGTCCGTCAGACATGGAAGACATTCCGAACAGAAACAGGGCCACGCCTGTGAGCAGACTCAGCACCATTGAGACATTCTCGTCCATAAAAGAACTCCTTTTCTTCACTTTCCTTCGGTCAATTTTCTTCATTGTTTCATCCAGGACGCTTCCTGACAACAGAAAAAAGCCGAAAATCCGGCTTCAGTCTCCCTTTCGGGATCATCTGTCACGGATTTTCGGTCTGTTGCATGGAATAGCGGATTGTCGCACCTGAATTGTCTGTCTTTCTGTCAGCCTGGCTGTCCGGCCCGTGTGCATCTGTTCCCGCTGTGGGATGCAGTCACCCGTTTTCTGGAAAAGCAGCCGCAAATCCCCTCTCCAGATCTTCCAGGATGTCATCGATATGCTCTGTGCCAATGGACAGCCGGATCGTGGCATCATGGATTCCCTGGTCCTCCAGCTGTTCTTTGGACAGCTGGGCGTGGGTCGTGGTAGCCGGGTGGATCACCAGGGATTTTACATCGGCAACATTGGCAAGCAGGCTGAAAATCTCCAGGGCATCGATGAACCGGTGGGCTTCCTCTTTCCCGCCTTCGATGTCGAAGGTGAAAATCGATCCGCCGCCATGCGGGAAATACTGTTTGTACAGTGCATGATCCGGGTGATCCGGCAGCGATGGGTGGTTTACTTTGCGGACATGTGGATGGTTTTGCAGGAAGTCCACGACTTTTTCGGTATTCTCCACATGGCGGTCCAGCCGCAGGGAGAGCGTCTCTGTACCCTGCAGCAGCAGGAAGGCATTGAAGGGAGAAATCGAAGCCCCGGTATCCCTCAGCAGGATCGCCCGGATGTAGGTGGCAAAGGGAGCGGGCACATCCGCGAAGACCACGCCATGATAGGACGGATTGGGTTCGGACAGCTGCGGGAACTTTCCGTTTTTCCAGTCAAAGCTGCCGCCATCCACAATGATGCCCCCCAGGGAGGTGCCATGACCGCCGATGAATTTTGTCGCCGAATGCACAACGACATCCGCACCGTGTTCCAGGGGCCGGAAGAGATACGGCGTCCCGAAGGTGTTGTCGATCACCACCGGAATCTGGTGCCGATGGGCGATTTCGGCGATTGCATCCACGTCAGCGATATCGGAATTCGGGTTTCCCAGGGTTTCCAGGAACACGGCTTTGGTATTGGGGCGGATCGCCGCTTCCACTTCCTGCAGGTCATGGGTGTTCACGAATGTCGTCTCAATGCCATAGTCCTTCAGGGTGTGCTCCAGCAGGTTGTGGCTTCCGCCGTAAATGGTGTTCTGGGCCACGATGTGGTCCCCTGCGTGAGCCAGTGCAAGGATGGCATATGTGATGGCTGCCGCCTCGGATGCCGTGGCCAGGCCGGCCACTCCGCCTTCCAGTGCGGCGATCCGCTTCTCCAGGACATCCTGGGTGGAATTGGTCAGCCGTCCGTAGATGTTGCCGGCATCTGCGAGCCCGAACCTGTCCGCCGCATGCTGCGAGTCGTGAAACACATAGGATGTGGTCTGGTAGATGGGGACTGCCCGGGAATCGGTGGCCGGATCAGCCTGTTCCTGTCCCGCGTGAAGCTGAAGTGTTTCGAACCGATAGTTGTTTTCTGTGCTGCTCATGATGTTTTCCTCCTTGTTTCTGTTCATGAATGTTCCTGGGATACGATCCTGTGCATCACATTCGTCCAAATCGGAAATTGCAACGGTTCAGCTTCGTGAAATCCGGCATGCGGTCCTCTCTTTCATTGCCTACTGTTTTAATAGGTTAATGTAATGATAATGGCCCGGTACCCATGCGTCAACTGATTTACAGAATTTTTTCAGAAAATTTTCAACCTTTCCTGCTGCCGGTTGTCTGGTCCGGACCCCGACCGCCTCCGCTCCAGTCCCGGGTTCCGGTTAGAAAAACGGAGTGCATCTGACTCACTCCGTTCTCCAGGCAGACCGTCACCGTCCTGCTGTACCGCTGAATGGGAACCATTGGGCCCTTATCCCGGTTTTTTCTTCGGTGTCCGCTTTTTGCGTGCCGGCAGTTCGGGTTCTATGGCATCCATGAGCGAAGTCAGGAAGGGCCTGTCCTCCAGGTCTTCCACCAGGATCATATCCTTCGCTCCAGGATAGGGCGGTTCCAGAGAGGCATCGGGCAGCAGCCGCAAAGCAGACGGAACCGGTTTAACGAGCAGCCGGTTGTCACAGATGTCACCCCCGACTTTTCCGCCCCAGTACACGAGGTATTCGCCCATCATCGGCCGAATGACCACATCGTCTCTGCCCGAGAGCTGTTCCCGGACATAGTTCACAAATTCCCTGCTTGATGCCATCTTTCTTCCTCTTTCCGTCAGTGAGTCTCCTTGACCGGTTCATGACCGCTCTTCAAAGCATCCGGTTCTGCCATGGGTCCGGCTTCCGGAAGCAGCAGATGGATCACCGGCAGGTGCCATGGATTGCAGATCCGGGGGATCTTCATCCAGTCCCCCAGTCCCCGGGAAACGACCATGCTCATTCCCTGCACGGTTCTGTACAGCCCCGAAGTGTATTTTGGAAGCAGCCGGTGTCCGGGACCGGCCAGCCCCTGGTGAAAGAGACGCCACTGACCGCCATGGATGTGCCCCGCCAGGATCAGACTGGCAGTCGCTTCCGACAGGCGGTCTGCCTTGTATGGATCGTGCACGAGCAGCAGCCGGATCTGTTCCGTTTCGGGAAACCGGATATCCTCCGGCCAGGCATCGAACTCGACACCCGCGACGTGAATTCCCTTCCAGGCCACTTCCTCATTCTCCAGAACCGTCACACCCAGCGCTCTCAGCTGATCCAGCAGCTGTGCCACGTCCTGTCGGTACAGCTCGTGATTCCCCGTCACATAAAACACATCCAGATCCGCATTCCGCAGACCAGCGACAAATTCGAACGCCGGCTTTGGAGACTGCACTCCGTCAAAGAGATCGCCTGTGATCATGACACCATCCGGCTGCAGGCCGATGACCGTTTCCAGCAGGTGTCTGCGATGACGGCTGTGCAGATCCGAGACATGGACTATGGTCAGCTCACCGGCTGCCCTGCAGCTGGCCCGCCGCTGTGCCTGATCCATATGGCAAAGGGCTCCCGTTCTGGAAACCGGCGAGCCCTGGATCACGAAGTGTTCGACGTCTATTTTTTCAGCGCTTCGATGCATTCTCTTGCCGCCACGTTGTCACCGATGTAGGGACTCCGGCCGGTTTCGCGGTAAATGAAGGGTTCATCCGCCTTGCCCAGGATCAGCACCACATCATCCTTTTTGGCGCTGGAAATCGCCTGGTTGATGGCCTCATACCGGTCTTCGATGTACAGATTGTTGGTGGTTTTGATGCCTTCCCGGATCTGGGATGCAATCTCCCTGGGGTTTTCATCACGCGGGTCGTCCTCCGTCAGGATGATCAGGTCGCAATACTTGTCGGCGAGTTCCCCGAACACCTTCCGTTTGGCCACATCCCGCTTTCCTGCGGATCCGAACACAGCGATCACATCGCCGTTTTCTCCCGTGATTGAGCGACCGAACTGAAACATCTGTTCCATGCCGTCCGGTGTGTGGGCAAAGTCCACAATGACATGAAAGTCCTGCCCCGCATCGATCTGCTCGAGGCGTCCCTTGATCTGCGGGAGATCTTCGCAGGCCGGCAGGATCCGGTCCAGGGGCATCCCCGTTTCATGCAGCGCCGCAATGGCAGCCAGGAGATTGTATATGTTGTAGCGGGCCACGAGATTGGTCATGACCGGATACAGCCGGCCCTGGTGCACGAGATTGAAATGCGAGCTGGTGCTCGTCATCTGGATGTCAATGGCACGATAGTCCGCCTCGGAGTTGATGCCATAAGATATGACCCGTGCCTTGCTCAGCCGTTCCAGGTCCTTGAACCGCGGATCATCCATGTTCAGGATACAGACACCGTCTGCCTTGACCCGGTCCTTGAACAGCCGGCTCTTGGCGTCGAAGTAATTCTCCATGGTGCCGTGGAAATCCAGGTGGTCATAGGTGAAATTCGTGAACACCGCCGCATCGAAGTTGATGCCGTCCACACGCCCCTGCGCAAGCCCATGGCTCGATACCTCCAGGGCACAGTCTTTCATGCCCGCCGTAACCATGTCATTGAGTGTGCGCTGCAGCAACAGGGCATCGGGAGTGGTCAGGTCCGGCATGAGGTGCTGATCGCCATAGTCGATCCCGATCGTCCCGATATACCCTGTCGGCTCCTGGAGGTTCATGATTGCCCGGATGATGTTGGCGACGGAACTCTTGCCGTTGGTGCCCGTGATGCCGAACATCCGCATTTTGTCGCTGGGTTTCTGGTAAAACAGACGGGCACACTGATTCATTGCCGCATTGACATCCTGGACCCGTACATAGATCGCTCCCGGCCGCTTTTCCTTCAGGTCCCTGGAATACACGATGCACGTGGCCCCTTTGTCCAGGGCATCGTCGATGAAGTCATGACCATCGTATGTCAGGCCAGGCAGACAGAAATACACATCGCCGGGCTTCACCTTCCGGGAATCGAAACTCAGGCCCGTGACATTGGTCGTGGGCGCATTCTTGAACAGTTTTGACAGACGCATGATTCAAACCTCCATGATGTACCGGCCATCCTCCGGCCGCAGCGTTCCATGCACCCGTCCGGACAGCGGACGGTCACAGCGGATCAGAACCGGATGGTACTGGCGGGTGTATCCGGTATATTCTCCATTTTCTCCCTGCTCGACAAGAACCGTTTCCTCTCTGAAACGGGTCATGTCAGCCATACGCAGTTCCTTCGACAGTTCCAGCAGTCTGGCTGCCCTCTCCTTCTGGATGGTGCCGTCCACCGGTGGACCCATCCGGCTGGCTTTGGTGCCCTGGCGCTGCGAATACGGGAATACATGCAGGAAGGAAAAGCGCATCCGCCGCAGAGTCTGCATCATCTCCTCAAACTCCGCATCGCTTTCACCGACAAATCCGCAGATCACATCTGTGCTGATGCTGATATCCGGCACCGCCCGCCGGATTTCATCCAGCCGCTGTTCGAATTCCTCCACCGTATAGGGACGGTCCATTCTCTGCAGAACTGCATTGCTTGCAGACTGGACCGGGATGTGCAGATGCGGCATCATCCGGGGTTCTGTGGAGAGAAGGGCGATGAGGCCGTCCGTCACTTCCGTGATCTCGATGCTGGAAATCCGGAACGTCACATCTGTGGTGACCGACAGCATATCCTTCAGGAGATCTGCCAGGTCTTCTCCCTGTTCTCCCTGCCACCGGCCGGTGTGAATGCCTGTCAATACGATCTCCCGGTGTCCGGCCGCTTCCAGTTCCTGCACCAGCTGCAGAGCCTCATCCCGGGAAATCGACCGCTCCCGCCCTCTGGCAAAGGGAATCGCGCAATAGGAGCAGAACTGGTTGCAGCCATCCTGTATTTTCAGGAATGCCCGGTTGCGTCCTTCGAACCTGGCAATGGGCATGGATTCAAACCCGGCTCCATCCTCATGGGAAGTCAGGTCCGCGCTCCGGTCTTCCGTCATCAGCGCCAGCACCCTGGCTGCCAGTTCGTTTTTGTGCCTCGCGCCAATAATCAGGTCCGCCTGCAGTTTCTGCTTTTCCTCTTCTTCCGCTGTCTGGGCATAGCAGCCCACCACCACGATCCGGGCACCGGGATTCCGGCGTCTTGCCCTGTGAATCATCTGACGGGACTTCGCGGCTGCCGTATTGGTGACCGTGCAGGTATTGATGATGCATACATCCAGATCACTGTCCGCTTCCTCGAACCCCAGCTCTTCCAGCTTCTGGGCGTAGTATCTGGATTCGTAGGCATTGACCTTGCACCCAAGCGTAGTAATGGAAAACCGCATCAGCATCCCTCCTGTTTCTCTGCCGGAGATTCACTGTCAGACAGGCAGGTCTCCGGTTTTTCGCTGACATGCGTCTGGTATTCACAGCACGCCAGTACATACAATGCCGCGGTCTCCGCCCGGAGGATCCGGTTTCCCAGGGTGCAGGGGGCAAACCCGGCTTCCATGAGCCAGCCTGCTTCCTGCCGGGAAAAACCGCCTTCCGGACCGATGCAGCATGTGACGGATGCAGGATCCTGCTGCAGATAGTGGGCCAGGTGGCGGCTCTGTTCCTTTTCATAGGCCACAAGATTCAGCTGTGACTTGTAGGCTGCCAGGTCTTCGAGACGGGAAACCGGCGCCAGTTCCACCAGGTCATGCCGGTTGCACTGTCTGCAGGCATTGACCAGGATCTGGTTCCAGCGCTCCATTTTGCGGAGTGCCCGTTTGTCATCCAGCTGGATCACGGAATACCGGGACACAAAGGGAACAATGCGGGTGACGCCAAGTTCTGCGGCTTTCTGCAGCATCCATTCGAATTTGTCCGATTTGATCAGTGCCGTGCACAGTGTGATTTCTGGTCCCTGTTTTTGGGTTTCCTCTTTGCCGAACAGCCAGACAAACGGTTTTTCCTCCACATGTCCCAGCCACACTTCCCCATCACAGACCACGCGTACCGTTTCCCTGGGGCCTGTCCGAAGCACATCAAACAGATGATGGGCCTGCTTTTCGTCCAGCATGATCCGGGATTCCAGAGCACAGGGGCCTGATGCAAACACCTGCTTCATGCGCGGCGGGCTCCGCTGTCGGTCTGTTCTGCAGATGACGCCAGCCGCAGGAGTTCCTTGACCTCATGGGGGTTGAGCCGCCTGTACTCGCCGGGTTTGAGTCCTTCCGCCGTCAGCGGGCCGAAGCTCTTGCGGTTCAGCCTGCGGACTTCGCAGCCCAGGGCTTCCATCATGTTCTTCACCTGGTGATTCTTTCCCTCGCTGATCGTGAGCTCCAGGATCATGCGGTCCCGGGTATAGTCTTTCTGCAGGATCCGGACACGTGCAGGCTGATAGGTCTCCGTCTTTGTCTTCAGGCCGCTTTTCAGTGTCTGTACGTCTTCAGGCGACAGCATACCCTGCAGGTTGATGGTGTAGGTCTTGGGAATGTGATAGCGTGGATGGATCATCCGGTTGGTGAATTCTCCGTCATTGGTCAGCAGGAGGATGCCGCTGGTATCGTAATCCAGGCGTCCGACCGGGTAAATCCGCCTGTCTTTCGGCAGATAGTCCAGCACGGTCTTCCGGTCCTTGTCGTCGCTGACGCTGCAGATCGTACCCTTCGGTTTGTTCATCAGGTAATAGACTTTTTCTTCCTTGTCAAGTTTCTGTCCATTGACCTCGATCGTATCGCTGCCCGACACCTTGGTCCCTGGTTCCGTGATGACTTCTCCATTTACCCGCACCCTGCCCCTGGCTATGAGTGCTTCCGCCTTCCGCCGGGAGCAGATCCCGGCCTGGGCAATCACTTTCTGAAGTCGTTCCATGATTCATCATCCTTTCGCTTCGTTTTTCCGGAAACTGTATCCGGCTTTCTGCGCCTCTGTCTGTGCCGGCCGGATCACCGGCTGCCCTGCTCAAAGACAGTTCAGGCCCCCTGCCCTGTCCCTGGTCCGCTGTCATCTGCCGAAGATCCTTCAGGCTCCTCTGTCACTTCATCGAACAGGCTGGCCTGCCCGCCTTCCGCGGACAGTTCCGGCAGCGACTGCAGATCCTCTAGGCTGAAGGCATCCAGAAAGGCATCCGTCACGCGGTAAAGCAGCGGCCGGCCCACTGCGTCAAGACGGTCGCGGGCTTCGATATAGCCGCGGGCCAGCAGTTTTTTGAGCATTGTATCGCAGGCCACACCGCGGATCTCCTCAATCTGGACCCTGGTGACCGGCTGGCGATAGGCAATCACCGCCAGTGTCTCGAGGGCAGCAGCGGAAAGAGAGGCGGGCCGGACTTCCCGGAAGAGATCCTGTGCATAGGGAAACACCTCTGCCCGGGCCACAAACCGCCAGCGGCCTGCATACTCCACCAGATCGATCCCGCGGGATATGCAGTCTTCCTGCAGCCGGTGCAGCCCTGCTTCCAGTTCCTCCCGAGTATATTCCGGCATGCCTGCCTGCAGCTGCCAGAGATCCAGGCCGTCCTCTCCGGCAAGAAAGACCAGGCCTTCCAGAATCTTCAGTGCCTGGCTGCCCGGTATGTCTGCTGTTTCTGTCATTGGTTCTCCTTTGTGCCGAACGGACCGGTCTGGCCGGATGCGGTTCTGCCCGATTCTGTGCCGGCTTCGCCCTCCGGCCTGTAAATCCGGATGTCCTCTTCATTCTGCACCGCCTGCACGAGGCCTTCGTGCAGAAGATCCAGAAGGGCCAGAAATGTCACCACGACCATATGCACATCTGTGCAGTCGCTGCACAGCTCCCTGAGACTCGTCCGGGCTCCCGGAGGCAGTCTGTGAAGGATCTGCTGGCGCCGCATGCCGGTGGACAGTTCCCGCGTCTGGACCCTGGTTTCATGCGGGACCAGGACAGCATACCGTCGCAGGACACGTTCCATGGCTTTTGCCAGTTCATCCCCCGTGCCGGTCCAGGTTTCCTCCACCGGCCGGCTCCATTCCCTGATCCGAGAATCCGGAGCCCGGGAAAGCAGCAGGGTACGCTCCTCGTACCGGGCAGAGAGCATCTGCGCAGCTTCCTTGTATGCCTGGTACTCCAGCAGCCTGCGGACCAGATCCTGCCGCCGGTCTTCCTCGTAGTCATCCTCCTGGTCATCCTTCTGCCTGGGCAGCAGCATCCGGCTTTTGTATTCGACCAGCAGCGCCAGTTCCTCCAGGTACTCGCTGGCGATCTCCAGGTGAAGATCCGCCATGGACTGCAGATAACAGATATACTGGTCGGCCAGTTCAGCCATGTTCAGATTGTGAAGATCCAGCTTGTGCTGCCGGACCAGATGCAGCATCAGGTCCAGCGGTCCTTCAAATTCATTCAGTGCAACCAAAAATTCCATGCATTCACCTTTCGCAATTATACCATAGACGACAGCGACCAACTCATGGCTCTGTGGTATACTGAAAAGACTTCCGAATTCGGGAAAGGGGGAAAGGGACATGAAAAAAGCCGCCATCTATCTGCTTCTGGGCCTCTTTGCGCTGCTTGTGCTCCATCCAGGGCTCAACAGCTCCTATACTGCGCCGGATGTCCGGGTACCCACGGTCAACAACAGCGGATCCACCACCAACGAAGATGCCACTATGACATCCAGCCAGTCCCACGCCGTCATAGCAGTCGATGCGGGACATGGCGGCAGCGACTATGGCTATGTGTCCGATACAACCATTCCTGAAAAGGACATCAATCTGGATCTGGCACTGGCCATCGGACGGAAGCTGTCAGCTGCCGGATACCAGGTGGTCTACACCCGTGAGTCCGACGATGTTCCGGTGTTCGATACTGAGGCAGCCGCCAGTCAGGACCGTCTTCGGCGGATGAAGGAACAGGGTGTGCAGTACCTCGTTTCCGTCCAGCTGTCCAGCAGCCCGGATCCGCTGGCCAGGGGATTCGCGGTCTTCACCCAGCCGCAGACACAGCTGGAAGAACTGGGGGCGGCGGCCGGGCAGGCAGTGTCCGCGATCAATCTGTCGTCATTTGAAGGCGTGGATTCCGACCATTACGCAAACTTCCCCATCCTGATGGACCGGGATGTGCCGAGCATTCTTCTGGAGCTGGGATATGTCACGAATCCGGATGACTACGCCAAACTCACCGATTCAAGTTACCAGGACCGGATCGGGGAAGCGGTTGCAGAAGCATTTCTGAAAGTTGTCAATTAAGTCCGCAGGGACTTTTTTGTTTATCTTTTCCGGTATGGTAAAATCTTGGGCAAAGGGAAAAAGGAAATGGAAAAAGAAACACTGTTTGAAGGAAAAATCTTCACGCTGGGTCGTGAAACCATCGACGGTCATGCGTGGGAAATCATCCGCCATCCCGGCGGGGTGGGAGTTCTGGTGGTCCGAGAGGGAAAAATGCTGTTCGTGAAGCAGTTCCGTCCGGCCGTGAATGCCGTGACCCTGGAGATCCCTGCCGGGAAACTGGAATACGGAGAAGATCCTCTTTCCTGCGGCATGCGGGAACTGAATGAAGAAACAGGCCTGGAATGCAGTTCCATGACCCTTCTGCAGAAGTTCTGGTCCACACCGGGATTCTGCGACGAAACACTCTATATCTATCAGGCGCATGATCCGAAACCGGCTGCCGTTCACCTGCCGCCGGATCCGGATGAAGACATCGAGCTGGTCTGGATAGGCCTGAAAGATGCACTGGCCATGGCAGGGCGAAACGAGATCTGCGATGCAAAGACGCTGATCGCGCTTTACCTTGCCGTGCTGCAGACCCATGAAATCGGGCGCTGAGTCCGGTTTCCGTCCTGGCACGTGCAGGCATGAATCGTAAAATGAAGTTTAGAAAGAGAATATATGAATTTTTTGTTTATCAGTCCCAATTATCCGGAAAGTTTCTGGATGTTCTGCCGGGGACTCAAGCGGCAGGGGGCCAGAGTGCTGGCGGTGGTGGATCAGCCCTATGATTCCCTGAAGCCGGAGCTCAGGGCCAACATCGACGAATGCTTTGTGGTGAAAAGCTTCCATGACTACCAGGAAGTGCTCAGGGCAGCGGGCTATTTTACCTGGAAGTATGGCAAAATCGACTGGATCGAGTCCAACAACGAAGCCTGGCTCACGCTGGATGCCCGGCTGCGGGATGACTTCCATGTGACAACCGGGTTCAGCCTTGAACAGATCACGGAATTCCTGTCGAAGTCCGCCATGAAACAATACTATGAACGGGCAGGCGTTCCTGTCTCCCGCTACTGCCTGCCAAAGACGCTGGAAGAGGCCCGGGCCTTTGTACAGGAAGTCGGCTTCCCTGTCGTGCTCAAGCCTGACCATGGTGTGGGCGCATCCTTCACCTACAAAATCTCAGACGATGCCCAGCTGGTCTCCTGCTTCGAGCAGACAAGGGACCTGCACATGATCCTGGAGGAATACATCGACGCGGACGTGATCACGCTGGATGGCATCACCGACCAGGACGGCCAGATCCGCTTTCTGGGCAGCATGGAATATGTCGGCAACTGCATGGATTCTGTACAGCAGCATGACTCCATCGGTACGTACTACACCTTCGACGTGAGCGATGAATACCGCCAGATCGCGCAGCGGGTCGCGGATTCCTTCGGGATCCGGAGCCGGTTCTTCCACGGTGAATACTTCCGTCTGCGGGAAGACAAGCCGGGGCTCGGGAAAAAGGGCATGCTCATGGGGCTGGAGGTGAATTTCCGTCCACCCGGAGGATTTGCACCGGATCTGCTCAACTACTCCAACGACATGGACATCTACGACCTCTGGGCACAGGTCATCACCGGGCACGAGACATCTGTGTCTTCCAGGCTGAAATTCTCCGCAGGATTCGCAGGACGGCGCAACGGCGTGCCCTACCGGTACTCGGTGCATGAAATCGAGGACATGTTCCGGCCGGAGCTCCTGAACACGGAATACCTGCCGCCTGCCTTTGCAGCAGCGATGGGAGATGTGACCATCAAGGCACGATTCACTTCCATGGAGCGGAGGGCAGAGTTCTTCCTGAAGGCATTTGAACGGCAATGATCCTCAAGTTTGAAGTCTTCATGGAAAAGCTGCAGTGCAGCCGGATGATCCACATGTATCTGCCGGATGACTACCTGACATCCGGCCGGGACTACCCCGTGCTGTACATGTTTGACGGACACAACCTGTTTTTTGATGAAGACGCCACCTTCGGCCGCTCCTGGCGGCTGCAGGAGGAAATCCAGGCAGCCGGTGCAGATCTGATCGTGGTTGGACAGGAATGTTCCCACGAAGGCAATGCCCGTCTGGACGAATACGGACCGTTTCCCTTCTATGATGCACAGTTCGGGTATTTTTCAGGAAAAGGAGAGGCGACCATGGATTTCTTCATCAACGACCTGAAACCCTATATTGATGCCCACTTTCCCACCAGACCCGGACGGCGCTGGACGTGGATCGGCGGCAGCAGCTGCGGCGGCCTCATGGCGCTGTACGCTGCCTGCCGGCATTCCGATGTCTATTCCCGGTCACTTGTGATCTCTCCCTATGTGCTGCCGGTTCTGGGTACACTGATGGCGGACGTTTCATCCTGCCGGCTGCATCTTCCGGCCCGGATGTACGTCTCCTGGGGGGCTCATGAAGGAGCTGGAATGCATGCGTTCATTGAAGAAACCGCGGCCTGCACGGATCTGGCCAACCTGCTGATGGACAAGGGCATGAGCGTGCGGTTCAATGTCAAGCCCCAGGGAGAACACACGGAAGCTTCCTGGCAGGGGGAAGCCGCGGATTTCCTGCGCTTCCTGATGGAACGATGAACCGGTCAGTTGTGGTTCATGCCCTGCCGGAGCTGACAGATCCGGAAGCCAGGGAGATCGTGATATCCGATATTCATGGCAATCTCGCGGTATATCAGCAGCTGCTGAAGAAATGCCGATATCGCCACGGGGTGGACCGGCTGATCCTGGCAGGTGATCTCGTGGAAAAAGGGCCGGAAAATCTGGCCCTTTTGCGCTTCGTCATGGAACAGGTGCGGACCGGAAATGTGTGGTGTCTGATGGGAAACTGTGATTTCACCGCCAAAAACGTGCTGTTTTCCTACCGGCTGCCGTTTCTGAGATCCGTCATCACATCCCGGCAATCTCTGATCATGGAAATGGCAGAAACACTGGGCATTGATCCTGCCGGAATGGAGATGGACGAATTCTGTCACAGGATCCGTCAGGCCTTCCTGCCGGAGCTGCAGTTTCTGGCGGATCTTCCGCATGTTCTTGTATCGCCTGACCGGATTTATGCCCATGCGGCCATCATGGATGAAGAGCACTTCGGATCGGACTTCCGGGAGGTCATGACCACACCGTTTTTCCTTCACACCGACAAGCGGTTCTCAAAACCCGTCGTGGTGGGTCACATGCCGGTTTCCGAATACCGGAACAGAGTGATCGACTTTTCTCCCGTTTTCGATCCGGCCCGGAACATCTGGTCAATCGATGGCGGGAATGTGGTGAAGAGATCCGGTCAGCTCAATGCAGTCATCTTCCAGGGCCGTAACGTCACGACCGTGTCGGCTGATGATCTGGAGCAGGCAGTCGTGTTGAAGGAGACAGATCCCGGGGTACAGATTCCCTTCGCCATGAGCTGGAATCACCGGGACATCTCGGTCCTGGATCATGCGGGAGAACAGTCGCTGGTGCATTCTGACTGGCTGCGGCGATCCTTCTGGGTCCCGGATGCATTTGTGCAGTCCGGTTCGGTCAGCGAATACACCAATTACCGGATGCCGGCTCAGGCAGGTGAACGGGTTTCTGTTGTCCTTCGCTGTCAGGACCAGGTCCTGGTCAAACACAACAGCATTCTTGGCTGGATGGAGGCAGAGGCGCTGGCCCTGCCTGAATCAGAGGATAACGATACAGAACAGGAACCGGCCGGCATGTAAACAGGAAAAGGCATCAGCCCCGTTTCTGCATGGATTGCAGAAACAGGCAATGATGCCTTTTTTCCGTACTGCAACTGTATGTGGACCGGCAGAGTATGCACTCTGCCCCGCTGCAGATCTTTCAGAGTGGTGTCTGTACCAGTCAGTCGTCTTCCGGTTCCGGGAGGGAATCCTGGTTGCGGGCTTCCTCCAGGTAGACACAAAGATACTCCGCTTCTTCCTGCGTCGTGTGCCAGCTGGTCACAAACCGCACTATAATATCATCATTCCACTGCTCCCAGATTTCGAAATCCACCCTGGTGGACAGATATTCATATTCCTGCTGCGTGACGACCACAAAAATCTGGTTGGTTTCGCTGGTCAGCAGCAGTGGATAGCCCAGTTCCTTGACACGGTTCTGAATGGTCATGGCCAGTTCATTGGCATGCCGGGCATTTTCAAACCAGGCATCGTCTTCGAACAGACCGATGAATTGAAGACCCAGCAGCCATCCCTTGGCCAGCATGGCACCGCTCTGCTTTTCAGTAAAACGGAAATACGGCTGCAGTTTCCGGTTCATGATCACCAGCGCTTCTCCAAACAGCGCACCGTTCTTGGTGGCCCCGATCGTGAAGGCATCGCACCATCCCGCCAGGTCATTCAGGTCATAATCCACACCGGATTCCAGTGCGTTGCCAAGCCTTGCGCCATCCATGATGAGGTACAGCTGGAACTCATCGCAGATGGCCCGCAGATCCTCCAGTTCTTTTCTGGTATACACGGTGCCCAGTTCCGTGGCATTGGAAATATAGACAGCTCTGGGCATGACCATGTGTTCAAATATTAGCTGAAACTGACTGTGAGCCTTGCGCAGGGCGGCCGGTGTGATTTTTCCGGAGGCATTGGGCACGGTAATGACTTTGTGACCCGTTGCCTCCACCGACCCGGTTTCATGCACGGCAATATGCCCCGTATCCGGACTGTAAACGCCTTCATACGGTCGCAGGATATGACGCAGGACAGTCAGGTTGACAATGGTGCCCCCAACCAGAAAATGAATGACCGGCTCATGATCCGGCATCCGGGAAGCCAGCAGTTCCCGGGCTCTCTGGCAGTACTGATCCGTTCCATAGCCAGGGTTGTCGGCTTCATTCGCCTGTGCCAGAAGCTCCAGGATGCGGCTGGTACAGCCCTGTCCATAGTCGTTTCGAAAAAACAGCATACACTCTCCTTCTTTCCCTTCCGGAAAAACTGAAGGGACATGTTTGTTTTTGAGACAGCTGTATTATACAGGTCTCTATGAAAAAAGAACAGATTGCGCTGATACCGCCATTCTGCTCTTTTCGTCTTACATTTCGATCAGGACTTGCTGCTCAGACCCATGGGTTTGTCCATGAAAATCCGCTCATCCATGATCTTCAGGTCATCTGCCACTGCCGGCACGAAGTCCATCTGGTCCAGGACGTCCTTCTGGAGATCGATGCCCGGTGCAATTTCCGTCAGGGTGAAGACGCCATCCCGGAGCTCAAAGACAGCGCGTTCGGTGATGTACATGACCTTCTGACCGGATTTCTTTGCATATTCCGCCGAGAACGTGATCTGTTCCACATCGTTCTTGAATTTCTTGACCTGGCCCTCGTTGACAATGGTGAGTGTGCCATTGCCGAATTCTTCCTTCAGTCCCTTTGCTGTGAAGGTTCCGCAGAAAACCACGACCGGCGTGGACTGGGTGATGTTGATGAACCCGCCGCAGCCGGCAATTTTGGGTCCAAACCGGGAGACATTGATGTTGCCGTTCCGGTCGCATTCTGCCAGGCCCAGGAACGCTTCATCCAGTCCGCCGCCGTCATAGAAGTCAAACAGGGCCGGTGAATCCACGGTGGCTTCCGGGTTGGTGGCAGCACCAAACCCGACACCGCTGGCCGGAACTCCGCCGATGTTGCCGGCTTCCACTGTCATTTTCAGACCGGAAATGCCTTCTTCATTGGCGACATTGGCGACCCCTTCGGGAATGCCGATGCCCAGGTTCAGTATGGCATTAGGAACCAGTTCCATGGCTGCGCGGCGGCTGATGACCTTTCGCGCATTCAGCGGCATGGGTGTCAGTGCATCCAGCGGTTTTTTGATCTGCCCGGAGAATTCCGGCTTGTAGGGATCCATATAGGTCTGCCAGTGGTTGGCGGGTGTTCCCTTGACCACATAATCCACCATGATGCCAGGCACCTTCACGTCCTTGGGATCCAGCGTGCCGTTCTGCACAATGTCTTCCACCTGGGCAATGACAATGCCGCCGGTGTTCTTCACGGCTTCGGCCATCGGCAGGGCTTCCAGGAACGCGGCTTCCTTGTCCATGGTGAGGTTGCCGTTTTCATCTGCATATGTCCCGCGGATGAATCCGACGTTGATCTGTTTGAAGGGCTTGTAGCGAAGATACTCTTCCCCGTCGATTTCCATGAGCTCCACCAGATCCTCGTCGGTGATGTCATTCATCTTTCCACCCTGCAGACGTGGATCCACGAAAGTGTTCAGGCCGATTTTTGTGATTACGCCCGGACGCTTTGCGGCAATTTCCCGCAGCAGCTGAGCCAGCGTCCCGATGGGCAGGTTCCAGGCCTTGACCTTGTTTTCCGTAACCAGTTTCTGCAAAGCCGGCACCAGGTTCCAGTGGCCGCCCACGATGCTGCGAAGCAGTCCTTCATGGGCCAGGTGGTTCATCCCCAGTTTGTCTGTACCGTCACCCACATTGGTGGGGAAAAACAGATCCAGGTCTTTCGGGGCACCGGTTTTCAGGAACCGGTCCTCCAGTGCATATGTCAGCTCCTGTGGATGACACATGCCAATGAAACCGCTCATGACGATGCGGTCACCGTCCTTGACCAGCAGCGCTGCCTCTTCCGGCGTTATGACCTTGCTCATATTACTTGTTGGAGAACTGCTTGTCCCTGACTTTGTTCAGGAAGCAGTCCATGCCGTATGTCTGGTCTTCCGTTGCGAAGCAGTCGGAGAAATCCTTCACTTCTTCCGCAATGCCTTCGTCGATCGTGCCATTCAGACCGTTGTTGATGGCTTTCTTCGCCTGTGCGACAGCGATCGGTGCATTTTTGGCAATGCCGGCCGCCATTTTTTCCACAGTCGCCATGAGTTCTTCCGCCGGAACCACGGCATTGACCAGGCCGATCTTTTCTGCTTTGTCCGCCTTGATGTTGCGGGCCGTGAAGATCATTTCCTTGGCAATTCCAGCCGGAACCAGACGTGCCAGACGCTGTGTACCGCCGAATCCCGGTGTGATGCCCAGGCCCACTTCCGGCTGACCGAAGACTGCGTTGTCGGCTGCCACGCGGATGTCGCAGGACATGGCCAGTTCACAGCCGCCACCCAGGGCGAAACCGTTCACTGCAGCGATGACCGGGCAGTGCAGAGTTTCGATTTCACGGAAAATCTTGTTTCCGTATGCACCGTATTCCGCAGCTTCTTCCACTGTTTTGTCCTTCATTTCGGCGATGTCAGCCCCGGCCACAAAGGACTTGTCTCCGGCACCTGTGATGATCAGGCAATAGGTATCGTCGTCATTTTTGACTGTGTTGACCGCTTCTTCCAGGTCTTTCAGAACGTCTGTGGACAGAGCGTTCAGGGCTTTCGGACGGTTGATCGTGATCTTGGATACATGTCCGTTCTTTTCGAGAATTACGTTTTCCATGGTATTTCCTCCTGAGGCAGTTGTGCCTTGCTGCCGCCTGTTCAGCCGGCAGTGTTTGCATATGGATAAAAAGAGGCGAAAGATGTCTTTCGCCTCTGGATACAGACAGGATGAACCGCTGCCGGTTTTGCAAACCGGCCAGGCCCGCTGCTCTGCCTGTTGTCAGCCGGCTACTTCTTGTAGTTGTAGAAGCCTTCTCCGGTTTTGCGTCCGAGTTTGCCGGCACGGACCATTTTGCGCAGCAGCGTGCTGGCACGGTACTTGGAGTCACCGGTTTCGTGATACAGGACATCCATGATGGCCAGAACAACATCCAGTCCGATCAGGTCACCCAAAGCCAGGGGGCCCATCGGGTGGTTGGCACCCAGCTGCATGGCTGTGTCAATATCCTCTGTGGAGGCGATGCCTTCCTGCAGGATGACAGATGCTTCGTTGACCATCGGGATCAGGATGCGGTTTACCACGAAGCCGGGTCCTTCGTTGACTTCGACCGGTGTCTTGCCGATCTCTTTGGAGATTTCCTTGATGGTTTCCTTCACTTCATCCGGCGTGTTGGCACCGGAAATGACTTCCACCAGCTTCATCCGGTCAGCCGGGTTGAAGAAGTGCATGCCGATCACGGGGTGCTTGATGCCGTTGGCGATTTCCGTTACGGACAGACTGGAGGTGTTTGTGCCGAAAATGGCATCTTCCTTCACGATTTCGTCCAGTTTCTTGAACAGGTCTTTCTTGACAGGCATCTGCTCCAGCACGGCTTCGACGATCAGATCGCAGTCAGCCAGGTCTTCGTATTCACCGGCCTTCAGGTTCGCTTTCGCTGCATCGGCAGCTTCCTGGGTGATTTTTCCCTTGGCCACGAGTTTGTCCTTGCCTGCAAAGATTTTGTTGACGCCGTTTTCAGCCCATTCCTTCTTGACATCCACAACCGTTACATCGTTGCCTGCAGATGCGAATGCATTCGCGATGCCCTGGCCCATTGTGCCGGCACCGACTACGCCTACTTTTCTTGTCATTGTTCAGTTCCTTCTTCCGTTTGTCTCTATGATTATGCGGCTTTCGCCTTTTTGATTTCTTCCACCAGCAGCGGCATGACTTCTTCGATCTTGCCTACATAGCCAAGGTTGGCAATCTTGAAAATTTCTGCTTCCGGGTCACGGTTGATTGCGATGATGAAGTCGGATTTTTCCATACCGGCCACATGCTGAACGGCACCGGAAATACCGCATGCGATGTACAGAGTCGGACGAACCGTCTTGCCGGTCTGGCCAACCTGTACAGCCTTGTCTGCGAAACCGTCTTCCACGACGGCACGGGTGGCGCAGACTTCACCGCCCAGTTCCTTTGCGACTTCGTTCAGGTAGTCGAGGCTGCCTTCCGCACCACGGCCGGCACCGATCAGGATATCTGCCTTGGTGATGTCAATTCCTTCTGCCAGTTTGGGTTCCACTTCCAGGATGGTGACTTCCGGCTCTGTGGTTTCCCACTTCGGTGCGAACTCGATGACTTCGCCTGTACGGGTTTCATCCACGGGTGCCATGTCGAATACTTTCGGACGGATGGTCGCCATCTGCGGACGGGTGTTCGGGCAGACGATCGTGCCAAACAGGTTGCCGCCGAATGTGGGACGGGTCACCAGCAGCAGGGCTTCGCCATCCTTCACTTTGTCCAGGTCGATGGCAATCTTCGTGGCATCCGCAGTCAGACCTGCGTTCAGACGGGCAGCCACACGGGGAGCCAGGTCGCGGCCTTCCACTGTGGCACCGGTCAGGAAGCTGTCAGGCTTGAATTCGTTGACGACCTGTGTAAGCGCATCTGCATAGAACTGTGTGTTGTAGTCCTTCAGCAGGGGATCGTCCACGACGATGACCTTGTCAGCACCATGGGCAATGACTTCCCCGGCCTTATCCTTGATGCCGCTGCCCAGCAGCACACCAACCACGTTGAATCCCATTTCCGGCATGCTGGCCACGAGCTTGCGGGCTTCGGAAATCAGTTCGTATCCGACATCCGCAATGTTTCCGTCTTTCTGTTCGACAAAGACATAAATGTCCTTGTATCCATCAAATTTAGCCATTGGTGATGTCCCCTTCCTACTTCTTGATCAGCTGCTTTTCTTTCAGGGCAGCTGCAATCTTTTCAGCAGTCTCCGCAGCGGGCAGATCGAATGTCTCTGTCTTGGCGGATACTTCCTTGGTGAATGTGGCATGAACTTTTGTGGGAGATCCGGCCAGGCCGACCACTTCCAGCGGCAGGTCCAGATCATCGAATGTCATGGTCTGCACGGGCTTGTTGAAGGAATCCACGATGTCCACACAGTTCATGTAACGCGGTTTGTTCATGCCGGACAGCGTGGTCAGGACAGCAGGCATGGTGCATTCCAGGACCTGCTCCTCGTCTTCCAGCTGCTTGCGGACTTTCACCTTTTCCGGCGTCAGTTCCAGGATTTCATCCACATAGGTGATCTGAGGAATGCCCAGGCGTTCTGCGGTCTGCGGTCCAACCTGTGCCGTATCGCCATCGATTGCCTGACGGCCGGCGATGATCAGGTCAAAGCCGATTTTCTTCAGGGCTGCAGCCAGTGTGCGGCTGGTGGCGCATGTATCGGCACCACCCAGGCGGCGGTCTGTCAGGAGAACAGCTCCGTCAGCACCGCGGGCAATGCATTCCTGGAGCATGCCGGCAGCCTGCGGGGGACCCATGGACAGGACCGTGACTTTGACATCGGGGTTTTTGTCCTTCAGTTCCAGAGCTGCTTCCAAGCCGGCCAGGTCGTCCGGGTTGATGATGGAAGGCACGCCGTCGCGGACCAGGGTTCCTGTATTTTTGTCTACCGTGATTTCAGTTGAATCCGGTACCTGTTTAGCCAGTACTACGATATTCATGATCGATGATTCCTCCCTACTTCAGCATGGCGCCGGAGATGACCATGCGCTGCACTTCCGATGTTCCTTCATAGATCTCGGTGATCTTGGCATCACGGAACATGCGTTCAACCGGCAGATCGCGGGTGTAGCCGTAGCCGCCCATGAGCTGAATGGCCTTTGTGGTCACATCCATGGCGGTTTCTGCCGCAAACAGCTTGGCTTCCGCAGCCAGTGTTGTATAGGGTTTTCCCTGTTCCTTTGCCATTGCAGCCTGGTACACCAGCAGACGTGCTGCGTCCACGGCAGTCTGCATGTTTGCCAGCTGGAACTGGGTGTTCTGGAATTTTGCAATGGGACGGCCGAACTGTTTTCTTGCCTTCACATAGGGAATGACTTCGTCAATGGCGCCCTGTGCAATGCCAAGCGCCTGGGCTGCGATGCCGATCCGGCCGCCATCCAGCGTCTGCATGGCAATGCGGAATCCCTGGCCTTCCTTGCCCAGAAGGTTCTCCTTCGGAACACGCACGTTGTTGAAAATCAGCTCGCTGGTAGCGGAACCGCGGATACCCAGTTTCTTTTCGTGCTGGCCAATGGTGAAGCCCGGTGTGTCCTTCTCCACGATGAAAGCGGAAATGCCGCGGGTGCCCTTGGACTTGTCTGTCATGGCAAAGATGATGTAGACATCGGCTTCACCGGCATTGGTGATGAAAATCTTGGTGCCGTTGATGACATAATCGTCGCCATCCTTCACGGCAGTCGTCTGCTGACCGGCAGCGTCTGTGCCTGCGTTGGGTTCAGTCAGGCCGAAGGCAGCCAGTTTTTCACCGGATGCCAGCGGGCGAAGATATTTTTCCTTCTGTTCGGGTGTGCCGAACTGGGCGATGGGCCAGGTGCCCAGGGAGGTGTGAGCGGACAGGACAACACCGGTTGTTGCACACTTCTTGCTCAGTTCCTCGACTGCGAGGATGTAGCTCAGATAGTCGGCACCGGCGCCTCCATATTCCTTGGGATATGGAATACCCAGCATCTTGGCGTCTCTCATGACCTGAACGGCTTCCTTCGGGAAGCGTTCGTTTTCGTCAACGTCTGCTGCGTTTTCCTTTACTTCATTTTCCGCAACTTCGCGGAACAGCTTCTGCATCAGCTTCTGCTGCTCTGTCAGGTTAAAATCCATAATGAAGTTCTCCTTTCCATACATGAACTTGCATTGGCAGGCACACAAAAAAGTTTTCACTGTTTTACATGCGACTCAATTTTACAGAGCGCTTCCATTGAAGTCAATGACAATTGAGAACAATTTCACAATTTATACTGTAATAATCCGCCCTATATGTAAGGGGATTTTCAAATTGTGCATTTAATCACAAATCAGTTTGACACCTTCCCGGGCGGGCGGTACTATCATAAAGGACTCTGAAACGGAGTAGAAAGAGGACCTATTATGAACAAAGCCTACATCGTCGCTGCCAAGCGTTCCGCCATCGGTACGTTCCTGGGCAGTCTGACCAATGTTCCCGCCGCCGAGCTGGGAGCCACAGTCCTGAAGGCAGCCATTGCCGAAGCAGGCATTGAACCCAAGGATATCAACGAAGTCATCATCGGCAACGTCATCGGCGCAGGCCTGGGCCAGAACATCGCCCGCCACATTTCCCTGGATGCCGGCATTCCCGAAAGCGTGCCTGCCCACTCCATCAACATGGTCTGCGGATCCGGTCTGGAAGCCATCATTGAAGCGACCATCCGCATTCATGCAGGCTGGGGCGACCTGTTCGTGGCCGGCGGCGTGGAAAACATGTCCGCTGCTCCCTACCTGCTGAGCGGCAAAAACCGCACCGGCACAAAAATGGGCAACCAGACAATTGTGGATGCCATGACCTATGATGCCCTGACAGACGCCATGAATAATGTACACATGGGCGTGACTGCAGAAAACATTGCCAAGAAATACAACATCACCCGTGAAATGCAGGACGAATTTGCCCTGGCATCCCAGGAAAAAGCCCTGAAGGCCATTGCAGACGGCAAATTCAAGGACGAAATCGTTCCCATTGAAGTAAAACAGCGCAAGGCAACGGTTGTCTTCGACACCGATGAACACCCCCGTGCCACGTCCCTGGAAAAACTGGCGAAACTTCGTCCGGCCTTCATCAAGGACGGCACAGTCACAGCCGGCAACGCATCCGGCATCAACGACGGCGCTTCCATGTGTATCGTGGCAAGCGAAGAAGCCGTGAAGAAATACAACCTGAAGCCCATTGCCGAAGTCATCGGCTGCGGACAGGGCGGCGTCGATCCCCTGTACATGGGCCTGGGTCCCACACCTGCGATCCTGAACGCCCTGAAACAGGCAGACCTGAAGCTGCAGGACATGGATGTCATCGAGCTGAACGAAGCCTTCGCATCCCAGTCTCTGGGTGTGGTTCATGAACTGGTGGAAAAGACAGGCATCGACCGCGATGAACTCCTGAAAATCACCAACGTGAACGGCGGCGCCATCGCCCTGGGTCACCCCGTTGGTGCATCCGGCAACCGGATCTTCGTTTCTCTGCTGCACGAAATGGTTCGTGAAAAAGCGAAATACGGTCTGGCCAGCCTCTGCATCGGCGGCGGCATGGGTACCGCAGTCGTTGTCAAGAACTGCGAAGATTAGTCACAGCCACTCAATTTATAAAACGGACAGCCGCGTCGGCTGTCCGTTTTTTGTTACTCCTTTCGACCGTTTTCAAAGCCATCCCATGGACCACAGGCAGCAAATCTGTCCGGCAAGCCGCTGCCGGTTCCAGAACATGCCTGTTTGTTCGTGGCGGCTGGGATCCTGCAGGCTGCACCCATCAGGGTCATATCCTGTCACCAGCAGAAAAGAGCCGGTTGGGGGACAGTCTTTGGAGCCGGCACAGACCACCAACGGCTGGCCCGTGTCCAGAGCCTGTCAGCCCTGATGCTGTGGATCCAGTCCCAGTCCCCTGGCCTCTGTCCTTCCGTCTTGGCAGCAGTGTGAACAAAAACCATTGGGTTCCTGTTCCTGCAGTCAGTCACCCTGGTTTTCTGAAAAAAGCCGGTGATCAAAACGAAGCAGCTCCCCGGGATCCTCAAAACAGGCGTTATACCGCCTTCCCCTTCAGAGACCTGCGAACAGCCAAAAACCGAAAACCGCCTGCATTGGCTTTCCGTTTTTCGGGAAACGGTCTGCCTGCAGGCGGTTTTTTTCTATTGTCTCTGTTTCAGTGATGCTTCCCTGTTCAGGCCTCTGCATCCTGTCTTGCATCGGCTGCCGGCTGGTCCTGAGCAGCGGCACTGTCCTGTTCATTGATCTCCCGGATCTTCTTCTCGATCCGGTTGCCGTACTCGATGCTGGTATCCTGGAAAAACTGCAGTTCGGGCACCTTGCGCATTTTCACGTTCTTCGCGATCGTGCTCCGGATGAACCCCCTGCTCTGGTTCAGGATCTTCATTCCCGCATCATTGCGTTCCTGTTTCCCCAGGAACGATACATAGACTTTCGCGATGGAAAGATCGCCGGTACACTGCACGTCTGTCACTGTCACGAACCCCAGTTTAGGGTTCTTCAGCTCGAACTGCAGGATCCGGGAAATCTCCCTGCGCAGGATCGCATCGATCCTGTCTGTCTTTGGCATGTTATTCCTTCACTTCCTGGTCTTCGTAGGCCTCGATCACATCATCCACCTTGATGTCGTTGAACTTCTCGATCGTCAGACCGCACTCAAAGCCTGCGCTGACTTCCTTGACGTCGTTGTCAAAGCGCCGCAGCGAACCAAGATCGCCTTCGTATACCACGATGCCCTCGCGGATCAGACGCACCTTGCAGTCGCGACGGATCACACCATCGGTCACCATGCAGCCGGCAATGGTACCCACTTTGGAGACCTTGAAGATCTGGCGGACTTCCGCCTGACCGATCACGACTTCCTCGTATACCGGTGCCAGCATGCCCTTCATGGCTGCTTCCAGTTCCTCCAGGGCCTTGTAGATGATGTTGTGCAGACGGATCTGCACGCCTTCCTCTTCCGCTTTCTTGCGGACAGCCGCTGTCGGACGGATGTTGAAGCCATAAATAATGGCATTCGAGGCGCTGGCCAGCATGATGTCACTCTCCGTGATGGCACCCGCACGGGAACCGATCACGTTGACGCGGACCGTATCCACATCCAGCTTCTCCATGGAAGCCTTCAGCGCTTCGGCGGAACCCTGCACATCGGCTTTGATCAGGACATTGATTTCCTTCACATCACCCTCGTTGATCTGCTTCGCCAGGTCCTCCAGGCTCATCGCACTGGACTGGTTCCGTTCCTTCTCGATCTGCTTCTCCAGACGGTGGTTGGCAATTTCCGCCGCCTTCTTGTAGGAATCGTAGGTCAGGAACACATCACCCGCGCGGGGCACTTCCGACAGACCGATGATTTCCACAGGCATGGACGGACCGGCAGTCTTGATTTCCATGCCCCGGTCATTGGTCATCTTCCGGACACGGCCGTAGCTCGTGCCGACCACCACGGAATCACCTGTGTGCAGCGTACCCTGCTGTACCAGCAGTGTGGCCACAGGACCGCGGCCCTTGTCCAGCTTGGCTTCCACGACAGTACCCGATGCATTGGTATCCGGGTTTGCCTTCAGCTCCGACATGTCGGCGACCAGCAGCAGCGTTTCCAGAAGATCCTCGACACCTTCCCCGCTCCGGGCGGAAATCTGTGTGAAGATCGTGTCACCGCCCCATTCCTCCGGCATGACGCCGTAGTCGGAGAGCTCGGCCATGACTTTGTCCGGATTGGCACCCGGCTTGTCGATTTTGTTGACAGCCACAACCATCGGGACCTTCGCTGCCCGGGCGTGGTCAATGGACTCCTTGGTCTGCGGCATGACGCCATCGTCTGCCGCAACGATCAGAACCACGATGTCCGTGATCTGCGCCCCGCGGGCACGCATCGCAGTGAATGCTTCGTGACCCGGTGTATCCAGGAACGTGACCTTCCGGCCCTTCAGCGACACCTGGTAGGCACCGATGTGCTGGGTAATGCCGCCGAATTCACCCTCCGTGACGTTGGTCTTCCGGATGGTGTCCAGCAGCGTGGTCTTTCCGTGATCGACGTGACCCATGATCGTGACCACAGGCGGACGCGGCTTCAGCTGGGATTCATCGAATTCCCGTGCCCCGATCTGCTCCTCGATGTCGTCTTCCTCGATCACGACTTCCTTGTGGCATTCGGTGTTGAACTCCATGCAGATCAGCTCGATGTCCTCATCCGACAGCACCGTGTTGATGGTGGACATGTTGCCCATCATAAACAGGAACTTGATGATCTCCGAGCTGTTCCGCTTCATGAGCTCCGCCAGCTGCCCCACAGTCAGCGTACCGCTGTATGTAATGGACTTCGCGGCTTCCTGCCGTGTCCTGGAGGGTCCGTGCCCGCCGTTTCTGTTTCGCCCTCCGTTGTTTCCGCCATTGCGGTTCGGGCGTCTGTTCGGTCTTCTGTTCGGTTTCTTGGCCACCCAATCACCTGTCCTTTCTCAATTCATCTATCCGTCCGGCAAATCCTGCATCCGTCACGACCAGTGCCTTCATTGCCCGGTTTGAGATCCGGTCGAATTCCCCTGCATCCAGCTCCAGTACAGGAACAGAATACGTGCGGCACTTGTCCAGGATCTTCTTCTTCGTATTGTTTCCCGTCTCAGACGACAGGACAGCCAGTCTGGCCTTTCCCCGGCAGATTGCCGGGATCAGCCCGTCACCCCGCACGGTTTTGCCCGCCGCCATGGCCAGCTGCAGAAGACTGATGATTCTGTTGTCTGTCATCGTTCTTCCTTTGCCGCCATCAGCCGATGATGGTCGCCAGCCCGTCATAGACTTCCTCCGGTACAGTCGTTTCCAGTGCACGGTCCAGCGCCTTGTTCTTCCGGGCCTTCGCCAGGGTTTCAGCACTCTTCTGCATATAGGCCCCATGCCCGTTCCGCTTGCCGGTCAGGTCGATTTCCACCTGTCCTTCCGGTGTGCGCACAACACGGATCAGCTCCTTTTTCGGGAACCGTTCCTGCGTCACGACGCACTTTCTCATCGGGATTTTCTTCATACCGTCCTCCTGTATCCAGTCCTCACGACAGTCAGACTAATCGTAGTAATCGTCGAACTCCTCGTAATCCACGTCATCATCCCAGGCCTCGGTCTGGGCTGCTTCCCGTTCTTCGATTTCCGCCAGCTCCTCATCGGAGTAAATCGGCCGCATTGCCTCAAAGGAAGGCTTTTTCTTTTCCTTTTCCTTGTCCTTATCCTGATCCCGGTCGCGGCGGTCATCCCAGCGCTTCTTCTTCGCGGCAGCAGGTTCCTGCTTTGTGTGGGCCCCGGCGAAGTCCTCGAACTTGGACTTGTATTCCCGGGTATCCAGGGCGTGCTCCTTGCGCTTTTCCCTGGCGATCTTCGCCGCCAGTTCCATCTCGTCCAGTTCACGTTCCGGTTTTGCGACGGGTTCCGGCTGAGCAGGCGCAGGCAGATCCTCTTCCTGTGCGACTGCCGGCAGGTCTTCCTCCTCCACCACAGCCGGTTCGGTTTCCGGCGCAGGTTCCGGCAGGTTCTCGGATTCATACAGCGTATCCACCGCCGTCGTTTCCTCGGGCTCATCCGCATAGGTGAAGTCCGCCGATTCGATGCTCTCGATGTCTCCGGTGTCTTCCTTGAACGCCGCCTGCTTCTCCTGCTGGCGATAGGCACGCTCGGCTGCCTTCTTCGCCTCCCAGGCTTCTTCCTGTTCACGGGCAATGGTCATATAGTCAATGCCCAGTTCATCCATCTCCGACTGCGACTTGATGTCGATCTTGTGATTGGAGAGACGGACCGCCAGGCGGGCGTTCTTTCCCTTCTTGCCAATGGCCAGCGACAGCTGGTTGTCCGGTACCACCACGATCAGGCCGTCCTTGACGTTCTCGTTTGGAATCACCGCAATGGCCTCCGAGGGAGCCAGCGCATTCTTGATCAGCGTGGAGATGTTGTCGCTCCACTCGAAGATGTCGATCTTCTCGCCGTTCAGTTCGTTGATGATAGTCTGCACACGGCTGCCGCGGGGTCCGATGCACGCACCGATGGGATCGATGTTCTCATTGTGGCTCATGACCGCCAGCTTGCAGCGTTCTCCGGCTTCCCGGGCGATGGCCTTGATTTCGATCACGCCGTTGTAGATTTCCGGCACTTCCCGCTCGAACAGCCGCTTCACGAACACCGGGGAAGACCGGGACACCAGCACCTGCGCTCCCTTGGTGTCCTTGTTCACTTCCGTGATCACGACCGGCAGGCGTTCTCCCTCGTGATACTGTTCCGTGGGAATCTGATCGCTCTTTTTCATCATGGCCAGTGTCTTGCCGATGTTCACAATGACGAACTTTTCCTCCACCGTTTCGATGGTTCCCTTCACCATGTCATCCACCTTGTCGCAGTACTCCTCATATACCTTGGCTTTTTCCGCCTCGCGGATCTTCTGCTTCATGACATTCTTGGCCAGCACGACAGCCGCACGGTCGAAGTTCCGGAAATCCACTTCCTCGTCGATCATATCGCCGGGTTTTGCGCCGGGTCTGATTTCCCGTGCTTCCGCCAGGGAAACTTCCAGATCCGGATCCAGGTCTTCCTCCGGGCTGTCCACCACCAGACGTTCGTGCCAGATCTGCACGTTGCCGTTTTTGATCTCCACCCGGACATAGGCATCGGGAACGTCAATGTACTTGCGGTAGGCCTTTGTCAGCGCTTCGGTCAGCGCTTCCTCCACGATGTCCTGGGAAAGTTCGCGGTCCGATTCAATGCCCCGCAGAGCTGTGGCCAGCGACTCAACTTTCAGCTTCATTTGATCAATCTCCTATATTTTCACCGCTGTCATGATCAGCGAGATGTTGTCCCTGTCCACGACCAGCTTCTTCGGACGTCCCTTGTCCTTGTAATGGACCGTCACGCTCTCGGGCTCCAGCGCTGCGAGGTCACCGCGTACATCCGCCAGACCCTGCTTCGGTTCCCGGAGCTTCACATATACATATTGTCCCAGGGCGTTCTGCAGGTCCTGTTCAGTCTTCAGTTCCCGCTCCGCGCCGGGGGAGCAAACCTCCAGCATATATTCCTGGTCATTCCAGTCTTTTTCATCCAGAAGGGCGCTGATGGCGTCCGAGCAGACTGCGCAAGTATCCAGGTCCATGGTCCCGTCTTCCTTCTCTGCAGCGATCTGCAGGATGGGAGGCTTCTGATTGGTCAGCCACTGGATCTCGTAAAGTCTGCAGCCATGTTCTTTGAGGACCGGTTCGATCCACTTCTGCAGTTCTTTCATTCCTGTTCCTTTCCGGCAAAATTATAGGAGCGGTTCCCCGCTCCCTTTTTGGTCAATCAAACAGTACCACATTCGTCACCCGCGTTCAAGCTGTCCGATTCCATGCCCCGGCGAATGATCGCCGCGATCAGGTCGGCAGCCAGTTTCGGGTCTTCATTGCACACAATGTACTTGTAGCGGTTCATCGTCTTGATTTCCCCGGCCGCCTTGGCCAGGCGCTGCTGAATGATCTCCTCCGGCTCGGATTTCCGTCCGCGGATCCTGCGCTCCAGTTCTTCCATGGAAGGGGGGATGATGAAAATCGACAGGGCATCCGGGCACTTCTCCTGCACCTGCATGGCACCCTGCACTTCGATTTCCAGCAGGACATTTTTCCCTTCGTCCCGCAGCCGGTTCACTTCCTTCATGGGCGTACCGTAGCGGTTCCCGACAAATTCCGCACTTTCCAGCAGTTCGCCGTTTTCCTGGGCCTTCTCGAACTCCTCCGGTGTGACGAAAAAATAATCTGTACCATCCACTTCCCCGGCTCTGGGCTTTCGCGTGGTCATGGATGTGGAGTACGCCAGTTTCAGGGAGGGATCTGCCTCCAGGTATTTTCTTACAGTGCCCTTTCCTACCCCGCTGGGTCCGCTGAGCACCAACAGCAAGCCTCGTTTCATGTGCTGCCTCCCTTTCTGTCAGCTGCCATCCAGAGACTGAGCACGTCTCTGGATGGCCGGACAAGTCCAAAGACTGTCCGGTTACAAAGATTTTAGTCTCTGTCCTTTGGCACTGTCAAAGGAAAAACGGTATGCTGGTAAGGCGCAGCCCGTCCTGGGCATTCGTGTCCCGGCAGGCGCAGACAAAAACAGGAAAAAACTGAAAGGAGGGATCTGCATGGCTCTCGATGGCATCATGCTTCGAAGCGTCACTCGACACCTGAAAGACCTGGAGGGCGGCCGCATCGGCAAGATCCAGAATCTGTCGGATGAAGAGATCCTGCTGCATATCCATACGAAAACCGGACTGAAGCGTCTGGTCATCAACGTGCACTCCAACACAAACCGGGTGTATCTGGCTGCCTTTGTGCCGGAGATCCAGCCCGAACCATCGGGTTTCGTGATGTTTCTGCGGAAGCACTTTTCCCAGGGAATCATCACATCTGTGTCCCAGGCCGGCTATGACCGGATCCTGGTCACGAAGGTGCAGGCCATGAACGAACTCGGTGACCTGCGGCAGCTGACATTGTATCTGGAGCTCATGGGCAAATACGCGAACCTGATCGCAGTCAATGAAGAGGGTGTAATCATGGATGCCCTGAAACGGATCCCCGTCTTCGAGAACTCCCGCCGGCTGATCCACCCGGGTGCCAGGTACGAACTGCCATCGCAGCCGGAGAAGCAGGATCCTTCCGGACCTGTATCCATCGACGAAAGCCGGCCGCTCACGGATCAGATCTCCGGATTTTCCCCGCTGCTGTCCGGAGAAGCGGAGAGGCGGCTTCATGAAGGCACGACCTGGGAGGAGTTCTGGCATTCGCTGGAGGCATCCGACAAACTGTACTGGTATGATGACCGGCATTTTCACATCATTCCCCTCTCAGGGATGAACACAGAACCCAGGGTGTATGACCTGATGGAAGGTCTGGGTCAGCTCTACCGGCAGCGGGAGGAAAAGAGTCGGCACAAGGAGCAGTTCGGAGATCTGATCCGCACAGTGGAAAAGGAAAAGAAGAAACAGCAGAAAAAACTGCCCCGGCTGCAGGCTTCGCTGGAGGCAGCGAAGGATCATGACAAGTACCGGGAATACGGCGATCTGCTGTTTGCCTGGCAGGGTTCGCTGAAACAGGGAAAGCAAGCCGTGGTGCAGGATTTCGAAACCGGTGAAGACGTAACGATTCCCCTGAATGAAAAATTCAGCATCCGGGACAACGCCAACCGGTATTATGCAAAGTACCACAAAATGAAGCGCAGTCTGGATGCCCTGCAGGAGCAGATCCGTATCTGCAAGGAAGATCTGGTCTATTTCGAGCAGATGGAGGAACAGCTGAAACACTGCAGCTATGAGGATGCACAGGAGATCCGTCAGGAGCTGGAGAGCGGCCGCTGGCTGCTGCCTAAAAAAGGGGCTAGGCGCCGCAAAGGCAAGTCCCGGCCACACGTCCTGGAGATTCCGTATGAAGGAGCCGTGATTTTTGTCGGCCGCAACAACCTGCAAAACAGCTGGCTGACCCATAAAATGGCCCGGCGCAGCGACTTGTGGTTTCACGTCAAGGGCTATCATGGTTCCCACGTGATCCTGCAGTCTGATCAGCCGACAGAAGGACAGATCCGTATGGCTGCCATGCTGGCTGCCTGGTTTTCCAAAGGCAGGGAATCCAGTTCGGTCCCTGTGGACTACACCCAGGTGTCACAGCTGAAAAAGGTTCCTGGCTCCAAAGCGGGTTTCGTGACGATGAAAAGCTATCGGACGATTTACATCGATCCCGATCCCAGGCTTGTGGAAGAGATTCTGCGCAGGCGGAAACAGTAAAGAGTCAGCAGCCATGGCATGAAGCCGGCCTGTCCCAGGGATCCATTCCTGACACAGGCCGGTCTTTTTGTGCGCGGTTACATGCGGCGGATGGCTGGCCTGCCCCACAGCAGGCAGGGGCTGCTTTGTGAAGGACAGAGCTGTGTGTCTTATCCTGCTGCCGGGAGAATGCGGTTCATGATCCGCTGCAGATCTGCCGGAGATTCAATATCCGGCTTGTGGCCCAGGGTTTCGGCAAGTGCCTGTCTGGTGAAAACCAGCGGTTCTTCCCTGTCGAACCGGTAGGTGACTTTATCCAGATTAGGTGTGAGGACCATGGCCAGCCATGCTGCCTCCCGCAGGCTCTCTGCAGGCAGCCTCCGCTCAGCCTCCACCCTGTAAGTCCAGCCGCAGTGTGCAGGATCTTCTGTATCCGCCTCGATTGTCACAGGCAGATCCGGATCCGGGGGAGCAGCCAGATGCATCTGCTGCACATCGCCGGCATAACCATTGGCATAGGAATATAGCTGCCGGCAGCGGGGTGAAATCATGACACCATCCTGCCAGAGAATCTCACCGTTGAGCCGGATTTCCCGGGTCGTATCCGGAACCGACACCGTTTCCCTGCTCATCCGGTTCAGCAGCCCGCTGCCGCCCCGGACCTCCAGTTCACAGGTGCCATCTCCCGGACAGCTGGACTGCAGATTCAGTAAACCGGTCCCCGGGACCTGACTTTGCACCTCAAACACCAGCTGGCCGCTTTCCCTGCCTGTCTCCATCACCTTGACATAGTCAGCCGGCAGCAGGATGCTGTTCCGCCACCCGGCACCCGCCAGCAGTACAAGCAGTACAAACAGCACAGCAGAAACCACCATGATCCGTCGGCTCCAGCGCAGATGCCGGCCTGTTTTCTTCAGGTCCTTTTCCAGCGGCAGGTCCTTCTGCAATACAGCCGGATCCGGTTTCTGCAGATTCTGAAGCTCCTCCCGGCACGCAGGACAGGTCTCCAGATGCCGCTGAATCCATTCCGCTGTTTCAGTCTGTACCACACCATCCGCATACAGCGGCAGCAGATCCTGCACAATCGCGCATTCTGTCTTCCGGTTCTCAGTCATGACAGTCCTCCTCCCATTCTCTCTCCCACAGCTCCCGCAGCCTGCATCTTCCCCGGTGATACATCACCCGGCTCCAGGATTCGCTGCGGCAGAATATCTCTGCTATCTCTGCAAAGGAAAGCAGTCCGTATACCCGCAGCCAGACAATCTCCCGGTACGGCTCCGGCAGCTTATGCAGACAGGCAAAGACCCGCAGATCCCGGGGATCATCCATGCCCTGGAGAACCAGTGATCCATCCCCTGCCGGGTCCCGCTTCTTCCCACGGCAGAAATCAAAATACTGATTCCGGGCAATGGTGCACAGCCACGACGACAGCGTGCTCTCATGCCGGAACCCCCGGATCTTCACAGACGCCTTCAGAAACGTCTCCTGAGTCAGGTCCTCACTCAGCGCCGCATCATGGCTCAAAGACAGAAGGTACAGATACACCTGCCTCGCGTGCTGTTCGTACATCTCTTCCAGATCCATTCACAGCCTCCTTTCATCCGTAAGACGCTGTCATACAGCAGAACGTTACAGTTATTTCTGCGTTTTTGTGACATGCTGTCAAGCATTTCCGGTTCAGGCAGACTTTCTGTGCAACGGCAGAGGCAAAACAGACCGGCACAGGTCATCACGATCTGTACCGGTCTGCAGCTGTGGATGCTGATGGCTGTCCTGATGGACAGCTGGCAGGGCCTGGATATGGGTGTGCTTCAAACTCCAGGGCTTACAGCGGCTGACCCGCTTTGGAAGTTTCCGCCTGGTCAAAGAGATCCGAGAGCCACTGGATATAGCTGTCAGGAACGTTCAGCGACTGGAAGGTCAGATGATCCGGAGCCGGCAGATTCCCGCCTTCAATGGTTTCCGATTCAATGGCACCGGATTCATCCAGGACAAACCGGAACCGATAGTCTCCGCTGGTGCAGGCAAGCATATCCTCCTCCCATGTCCATTCACCTGGCAGACCAAACAGGATTTCATTCTGTCCCGGGAACAGGAACGTTTTCAGCTGCAGCCGCAGCCTGTCTGTATCGTTGAGATACCGGGAGATATCCTGATCAGTCAGGTCATGGGTGGTCAGGGATGGTGAAACGATCCATCTGTCGCTGTCCCGAAACAGCCCAAACATCTGACTTTCATTGTTTGCCTGACGTTCAAAGGACCAGGTCTCTTCCTCCTCCTGAATCAGCCAAAAGGTACTGTCATTACAAATCAGCTGTTCGGTCCGATCACCGTTGTGAATCTGCACACCATTGCCGCTGAGAGTCCTGGACAGTGCCAGTTCAAAGACCTTCTGTGGATCTTCACTAGTTTGCGCAGATAAATCAGAATCCGGGAACTGTAACGTTGAATCTGACATATGAGGATCAATAATAATCGAAGATACCCTGCAGCCAGCGATTAGAAATGCTATACCGAATACAAGTATTCTAATGCTTTTATTCACATCATTCTCTCCACTGAATCAAAGTTTTACCCGAAGAATTAATATTTGTGGTCAAGTAGAAACTACGAGATCCCCCAGTCCAACCATCCTCGTTGTATAAACAATCAAAAGTCATACTTGCGACAGCGTATCTGCCACCCGTTGTTGTGTTTGAAGGGACGGACAAACTAACATTTGAAAGAGAAATCAACGCTCCTGTTACACTAGGATTTACAGCATAATTGATCTTTGGAGGGTAGCAAGTCACCGAAACCTGATAGGAGTAAGTAATATATCCGTTAAAATGATGAGGGGTAAGAATACTAGTTCCTGTAGGAAGGCTTCCACCACTCCATCCAGAATCGCCATACGTGATGATAGAATTTTCATTATAATCATTCTCTATATCGAGCCATACTTTATCTCTACCATCATCGTACAAAACCAGCGATCCATTGGATGGAATATGGTCAGCTATGGCTAAATACTCGCCTTGACCATTCGTGAAGACTTCAACCGAATCATCTTGGCCGACATTCTCGATATGCATATATCCCGCTGGAATCTCATCTACGGATTCTTTAGCATACATTGGAGTCACAAACAAATTAACGAGAAGCATTGCACAAATTATAAGCCTTTTCATATTTTCACCTCTTTCAGATAAGCTTATCTAATCAAAGACTAACATGTCCCAGTCAATACGTGAAGGCTTACTTTCTTTCTTTCAGATATTTTTCATCTAATTGCTATTACATATTTTATAAATTGATTATCCAGTTATGGTAATGTATTATTTTGTTCTTGATAGACTACCAAGCTCAGTTAATGGCTTATCACACATAAATAGCGCCAGTAATAATGCGATACTTGAATCAGGAAGAGAGGCACCCTATGTT